>Ga0115002_10004494_pt1 | contig 16839 bp, 13 predicted proteins | sample ArcticOcean_MG_C_8_FD_89576 | JGI IMG/M metagenome (GOLD analysis project Ga0115002, IMG submission 89576) | Marine microbial communities from western Arctic Ocean - ArcticOcean_MG_CB11_86 | ecosystem: Environmental > Aquatic > Marine > Oceanic | place: Arctic Ocean: Canada Basin | collected... | reverse complement strand
GCCCATATTGTGATCTCCCCCGATTCAAACCAATCAAGGCGGGTGCCGCGATCCAGCATGATCTGAGTGGCGGCCACTGCAGTGGAGAGCGCCAAAAATCCCATCCAATCGAACCGGAGATCGGCACGATTTTGCGAATCCGGTATCGCCCAGACGACTAAAAAATAGGTGAGAATCCCGAGGGGCACCATGAACACGAAGGTCAAGTGCCAATCGTAGAGGGCCGTCAGGTATCCTCCGAGCGGTGGCCCCATTATGGGTGAGAGCATTACACCACCTGCCCACAACGCCATCGCCATCCCGTGATCCTGTTTGGGATAGGTGCTGAGGATGACCGGGATACAGAGTGGCGAGATAGGGCCGCCGAATAGTCCCTGACAGGCGCGCCAAAACACGACTTCCCCGAGCGTGTCGGCAAACCCCAACATGGCCGAAGCAAGTGTGAACGCCACGATGCAGACGATGAGCGCACGGCGCTGGCTGAATCGCATGCCGAACCATCCGGCGGTCGGCATCGCGATGGCGGTGCACACCATTGTGGCCGTGAGGACCCAGGAAATCTCCTCCAGCCCGGCGGAGAGATCGCCGCGCATTTGCGGGAGTACCGCATTGCCCACGGTCACATTGAGCGTCGGAAGGGCAGATGAGAATGTCAGCGAAATCAAAATGAAGGCCCGCTGCAGCCCCGAGTCGACGATCGTGGTCGTTTCGTCAGTCACGCCGATTCCCCCGGCCCCGCCGTCTCGGGCTATTATCAGCGCATTCCTGGTTTAGGTCTGCAACCCATCCCACAATGCAATTGGCCCCGTGAAGAATCACACCATGAAAATCACCCTGTACGAAAACCTTCGGGGAGTCCCCTACGTGCCGTATTACGCGGCACTGAAGCGGCGCGCGTTTCTGGCGGAAGGACTCGAGGTCACCGTCGAGACGTCGCCCGACCCGACCCAGACTGCGAACGCCCTCCTGGAAGGCAAGGCGGACGTCGCATGGGGCGGACCCGCGCGCGTGCTTCATCATTATGAGTTGGATCCCAATTGCGCTCTAGTATGTTTCTGCCAAGTCGTGGCGCGCGATCCATTTTTTCTGGTCGGTCGCGTGCCGAATTCAGCGTTTGCCGTGTCCGATCTGTTGGATGCCCGCATCGCAACCGTTGCCGAAGTTCCAACGCCATGGCTTTGCCTGCAGCACGACCTGCGCCTGGCCGGCATCGATCCCAATGCGCTCACTCGAATCGCTGACAGATCCATGGCCGAGAACGTTGCAGGGCTACGCGCCGGACAGCTCGACGTTATTCAGCTCTACGAGCCGTACGTCGATGAATTGATCAGCAAGGGAGACGGGCACGTATGGTGCGCGGCCGCCGACCGTGGCGACGTTGCCTACACCACGTTTTATACGAAATCTAGTTTTGCCCGGGACAATCCTGATGTTCTCCGTGGTCTCACACGTGGCATGTACCGGACCCTGAAGTGGCTGCATCATCAGCCCGCATCCACCATCGCCAAGCTTGTCTCCAATTATTTTCCAAGACTTCCACGCGCGAACCTGGAAGGCGCCATCGATCGGTATTTGAAGGTCGGCCTCTGGGGTCATAACACACTGTTGGGGCAGCGCGGTTTCGAATGGCTCCAGTCGGCTCTCAAGACCGGCGACCGTATCTCGACAGGTACTTCATATCAAGCTTGTGTCACAACGCAATTCGACGAAAGTGTCATCGTCGAGGATCCGAATCCGATGCGGTGACCAGCTACGCCACCAGGCGTTTGCCTTCCGGATCCTGATCTGAATACCAGTCCGCGATCTGGCCGCCCGTGACGAATATGGTGTCGTCGCGGTCCATGAGCATGTCGATCGTTCGCTCGAACATTGCCAGACGGTAAGGCACACCGATGATGTGCGGATGGAGCCCCATGGTCATGATTCGTGGCGGTGTGCCCGGCTCGGAGGCGAAGTAGTCGGCCGCAGCCTTGAAGCGGGCGTAGTACTCGTCCGCCGTGTTGCGATCGAGGGCAAACGTCATGACGTCGTTCATGTCCAAGGCATAGGGGATACCGAGCAACGGTCCGTGTTTCGTGCGCATCCAGAACGGCGTATCGTCGAACATCCAATCGTGGAGAAATTCAATGCCGTTCCTTTTGAGAACATCAGGCGTATTCAAGGTCTCTCCGTAGCCGCCGGGCCCGAGCCAGCCGCGTGGGCGTGAGCCGGAAAATGTCTCGAATTTCTCCAAGGCCTCCTGAATAACGGCTTCCTCGTCGGGCTCGAACTGCAGCGAGCGCTGGAACAGTCCGTGCGCACTCAGCTCCCAGCCAGCCTTGAGCGCAATGTCCGCGCAAGTGGGATAGTAGTCGGGGAACGCCGCGTTCATCATGTTGGTGACAGGGAATCCACGCTCCGCAAAGATGCGCGCGAGCTGTGGCACGCCGGTTCGCAAGCCATATTCGACCCAACTGTAGTTCCCAATGTCGGGCATCGGGTTCTTGCCGTGCGGATTCTGAAGAATGGCGCGCGGCATTTCGTGTTCGAACGGCCAAACCTCGAGATTGACGACGACGTGGATCATCAAGGGTTTGCCGTCCAACGGTGTGAGCCGAGGCCGTTCGGTAATCAGTTCAAAGGGAACGCGAGGATTGTTTTCGGACACGTCGGACTCCCCTTACGGACTGTTCATTCCACCATGCGCTTGCCGTCGGGATCCTGATCGCGGAACCAATCCGCCATCTGGCTGCCAGTCACGAAAATGGTGTCGTCGCGCGCCATCAGCATGTCGAGGGTGCGGGCGAACATATCCAGGCGATACGGCACTCCGATGATGTGAGGATGCAGGCCCATCGTCATGATTCGTGGTGGCGATCCCGGTTCAGCCCCAAAGTAGTCGACTGCCGCCTTGAAGCGCGTGTAGTACTCTTCGGCGGTGTTCCGATCGAGTGCGAAGGTCATCACGTCGTTCATGTCCAGCGCGTAAGGGAGCGCGATCAGAGGCCCATGCTTGGTCCGCATCCAGCAAGGGGCGTCGTAGAACATCCAGTCGTGGATATAATCGAAACCTTTTTTCTTCAGGATGTCCGGCGTGTCGAGACTTTCGCCATACCCCGGTCCGAGCCAGCCCTTCGGCCGGGCCCCCGAATAGGCTTCAAACTTCTCGAGGGCTTCCTCGATCACGGCTTCTTCATCGTCTTCATAGAGCAGGGAACGCTGAAAGAGTCCGTGCCCGCACAGCTCCCATCCTTCGTCCAGGGCGAGCTGTGCAATTTTCGGATAGTAGTCGGGCAGGGCGGCATTCATCATGTTCGTCACGGGCAGATTACGCTCGGCGAAGATGCGCGCGAGGCGCGGCACGCCCGTCCGCAATCCGTATTCCGCCCAACTGAAATTCCCGATGTCGGGCATCGGCGACTTTCCGTGCGGGTTCTGCAGGATGGCGCGCGGCATCGGTTGATCGAACGGCCAAACTTCCAGGTTCATGACGATGTGGATCATGATCGGCTTGCCGTTCAGGGGCTTTAATTCAGGCCGTTCGTTGAGAAGTTGAAACGGGATGCGTGGATTGTTTTCCGGCATATCTATCGTTCTTTCCGATGTGACTCGTAGATGGTCGGGCTTAGGCTCGGCTTGAGCAGACGTCAGGAAGGCGGTTGCGTATCTTTGACCTGGGTTCGATGCAGGATACGCCGTGAGCTGTCATCGAATTCCCGCCGCATATGCATCGTGCACCTATTGTCCCACATCAGGAAGTCGCCTGGCTGCCAAATGTTGAACCAGGCAAATTCCTCACGAATGGCGTGGCTCCAGAGTGCGTCCAGAACCGCGTTGGATTCGTCCAAATCGAAGTCTTTGATGTAGGCCCTTTGGCGTTTGCCCAGATAGAGGCATTTGCGTTGGGTCTCGGGGTGGGTGCGTACGATGGGGTGGATCGGGCCCGGCGCGGTAGTCACGTCGGCATATAATTCAGGATCGAGGCCAGGACGCAGGAGGCCGTCAGCCGCATAGCCGTCGTCTTGATTCAGGTGCGCGCCGTCGACTTTCCGCCGTAGTTCTTCGTCCAAGGATTCGTACGCATGGTACATGTTAAGAAAGCCGGTCTCCCCACCTTCCGATGGGGCTTCGATCGCGTAGATCGTGCTCATCTTGGGTGGAATTTCGATGTACGACATGTCGGTATGCCATTTGACAGCGTAGTTCCCAAGTTGGCCGATGGGTTGTCCGTTTTCCGTGATGTTGGAAACGATGAAAATCTCGGGGTAAGGATCTTCTTCGAGCGGATTGGGATGCGTATAGGAATCGAGTTCGCCAAACAGTCCGCCGAACCGCACGAGATCGGCATCTGACAGATCCTGATTTCGAAAACGCAAAACCTGGTGTTGAAGCCAAGCACCATGGATGGCCTCGAACTCCTTATTCGTCAGGGGTTTGCTCAGATCGGCTCCATCAACATCTGCACCTATCCATTCGGTGAGCGGCTCCACCGCTATTCCGACATTCGAGCAGAGGTCTTCAGCGTTTTGATTCTCGATGGTTTGGTCAGTCATGGCCATTGCCTCGCCGCCAGAGTAAATCTTGTTGAGTTGGAAATTGAAACGTTTTCAGCTCAACAAGATTGGCCCTTATATCAATATGTTAGAGCAGATTCATGCGCCTAAATAAGATCACAAAGTGATTCCATTTTGACCCGATCTGCTCTTGTGCAGCAGCGTTCAGTCCATCGTCGCCAGAGTCCACGTCAGCAGTCTAGTCCCCAGCGCGAAGTCTTCCAATTCCATCGCTTCATCCGGGTTGTGGCTGCCGTGATCGTTGCGAATGAAAATCATCGCCGAGGGGATGCCAACGTCATGAAAATCGGCGGCATCGTGACCTGCGCCACTCGGAATATCCATGTAGGACACACCGAGAAAATCTGCACCGTTCTGCATGTGGCTGCGGAAGCCGTCATCCATGACGGCCGGGGTGACGAGCGATACGTCGTTGAGGCTGATTTCGATTCCGCGCCGCTGGCTGATGATCGCGGCGCGCTCGGCCGCATAGGCCCGCATCTCCTTCAGAACAGCCGTGTCCTGGCTTCGGATGTCGAGGGCAAATTCAACCATTCCGGGGACCTTGACCATTGAGTGGTGTGCGGCATCGGTAAAGAACTTGCCTGCGGCGAACACCATGTCCTGCCCCGCGGACCGCGCCTCGTCGCAGCGCCGTTCGATGTCGAGAACGAGTTCGGCCGTTCCCAGGACGGCATCTTGGCGCATCTCCTGAGGAACAGCTCCAGAATGGGTATAGACGCCCGTCGTTTCCGCACTTCGCGCCCGGACGCATCCGCGGATACCCGTGACGATGCCGACCGGAAACCCCTCGTGATGCAGAACGGGGCCTTGCTCGATATGGAGTTCAAAATACCCCTTGATGCGTTCGGGCTTGAGATATGGCTCATTGCTTTCACGGAAGTATGAGGAGTCGAAGCCAGCGTCATCCATGCACTCCGCAAGCGTCCTTCCGGTATGAACATGGATTGCCGATTCCATTTCGCCGGGCCACAGGAGTCCCAGGACGGATCGGCTTCCGAGATGTCCACCATGATGACCCACGAACCAAGTGCTGCATTCCTCGGCGCGGATTCCCATCACCTTGATGTCGCGCGGCGGTGTGATCCCAAGTTTCTGGAGGCTTGCCTGTGCCGTGACACCGGCAACCACACCGGCGGCGCCGTCGAAGTTACCGCCGTGGTAAACCGAATCGAGGTGAGAGCCGACGAACCATGCCGGTGCGTCGCGGTCCTGCCCGGGAAGCGTCATGTAGAGATTGCCGGCAGGGTCTTTCTCGATTTCGAGGTCGAGCGCCCTTGCCGCGTCTTCGAGCAGATCGTGAGCTATCTGCTCGCCTTCACCGTAGGATCCCCGGGTTACGCCAATGCCGTCAGCGGTCTTACGTGCAAGGTCGTCAAATAGCCGCTCGGCAATGGGCATGGAAGCATCGACGGCATCGACGAATTCCGCAGGGGGTTGCGCTGTACTTTGATTCATAGCGCTGCCTCAATTCGAAATTGGCAAAAAGTCAGAGGAGCACTTCTATACCACTTCAGATAAAAAAACTTCCCGTTACTTCCAGACCCTTCGCGCAACGTTCATCCAATTTTCCCCAAGTACGCCGCGCGTCTCGGATTCCGAAAATCCGTGGCCCAGGAGTCCGTCGACGATCTCATCCATTTGTTCAGGTGGGACGTCAGCGATGGGGCGCGGATGGAAATAAGGGTTCCACATGGTCGGTTTCGATACGGATTGGTCATAGATCAAATCGAGGGCGAGCCCGACGTGCTGGGGTCCGACCAAGTCCGCGATGTATTGAATGTGCCGGAGCAGGAGTTCGACCAGGGGTGTGCCGTAATCTCCGAGCACGGGGCCAAAGGCGATGACGCCGACGACCCCGCCCGATTTGGCGCAGGCCACGATCTGATCGTCCTGTACATTGCGCGTGTGATCGCACAGTGAACGCACATTTGCGTGCGAGATGATGACGGGTTCGCCGGATGTCGCAAACACATCCATGCTGGTTCGATATCCGGTATGCGCCACATCCACGAGCATGCCGACCCGGTTCATCTCATGGACGAGATCGGAACCAAGACGGCTAAGTCCGCCATCCGTCTGTTCCTGGCAACCATCGCCGATGGGTGTCTTGACGTTGTAGCACATGAGCATGTGGCGGATGCCGAGCTTGTAATAGACGTCCACCATCGCCAGGTCGTGGGCGATCGGATTGGCGCCCTGAAAATGAAAGCCGACGGCGAGCTTTCCATCCTTTTTGGCGCGGAGAACGTCGTCTGCTGATTCAACCAGGACATATTTGTCAGGCTGTCCCAAGAAAAAGTGCCTCTCTTTGGCAATGGATTGGACGGTCGCCGGCAAATCCATCCAATCGCCACCGACGGTGAGCGACACCGCGGTGAACCCATTTTCGACCATGCGTTGAAGCATGGCGACTTTCAGATCGGGATCGCCGTAGTCCGTGAAAGGCAGCGTCATGTCCCAAATCAACGCGTCTGACTGAAGCTGCCGGGCTTGCTCAGACACCGCCATTGTCACGACTCCTCAACAGACCGACGCGGTTCAGAGGCGATCACGGACCGAGTTCAGCTGGTGACACTGGCGCCGGGGAAGAGCGGGATCCCTTGTGCCCGTTCGATGCCCGAGGTTTCATGAGGCTCGTATAGCTCCTCAAGGTAAGTCATTTCCTCATCGCTGAGCTCGATTTCGACGGCTTTCGCCGCGTCGGAGATATGCGACACCCGGGTTGCACCGATGATGGGCGCTGTAACGTATGGCTTGTGCAGGGTCCAGGCGATAGCGATCTGGGCGGGCGTGTACCCGCGCTTCTTTGCCAGCGCGATCAGTCGGTCAATGATGTCGAAGTTGTTGTCTGAGTGATAAAGCTGACGTGAGCGTGGGTCGGCTGCGGCGCGCTTCGTAGGTGGCGCTCCCCGGCGCTTGCGCTTGCCCGAAAGATATCCCTTGGCCAGCGGCGCCCAGGGAATGACGCCGATGCCTTCCTCTTCGCAGAGGGGCATCATTTCCCGCTCTTCTTCGCGATAGATCAGGTTGTAGTGATTCTGCATCGACGAAAATCGGGTCCAGCCGTTCAGGTCAGCCGTGTAGAGCATCTTGGTGAACTGGTAGGCGAGCATGCTGGAGGCACCGAGATAAAGAATCTTGCCGGCCTTGACGACGTCGTGGAGCGCCTCGATCGTCTCCTCAATCGGTGTGAAGTCATCGAAGCGGTGGATCTGATAGAGATCCAGATAGTCCGTGCCCAAACGCTTCAGGCTGGCATCGATGCCTTCCATGATGTGCTTGCGGCTAAGGCCGCCCGAGTTTGCGCCGGGCCCCATGGGATTGAAGATCTTTGACGCGATGACGAGATCTTCCCGTTTGGCATACTTCGTCAGCCACTTTCCGGTGATCATCTCGCTTTCACCGGTCGCGTAGGTATCGGCCGTATCGAAGAAATTGATGCCGAGATCGAGGGCTTTCTTGTAGTGAGAGCGGGCACCTTTCTCGTCGATCATGTAGTCGCGATACCATTTACCCCCATAACTCATGCAGCCGAGCACCACCCGGCTGACCTTGAGACCCGTCTGGCCCAGATTGACGTATTGCACCTGTCATCCTCCCTGTTGAAGACTGTTTTGAATTTCCAGACTTATAGCAGAGGAATTCGATTGGTGGTGCGATAGGCCGAGTGGCGGGCTACCATGTCGTGTCCGTGACAGCGTCGTGAATCGATGGTCGAAGCAGCCGAAGTGACTGTGCCAACAAAGGAGTCCGAGGGGACCATCGACGTTGTGCTGCGTGTGGCCCAACAAATGGTGCTTGAGATTCAGCCGCACCGACAGGGCCAATTGCACCTGACACCGCAAACGCATCTCGAGCGTGACCTCGGACTCGATAGTCTCGGGCGCGTCGAACTCTTCCTTAGATTGGGACGGGAACTGGATGTCGACATACCGGACAGCGCGCTCGCGACGGTCGAATCCCTGAGTGATCTGACTGCTGCCATCGATGCCGTGGGCGTCGGACACGGGCGGGCACGACTCGACAGCGCCGCTCGCGGAAGTGGACTCGAGAGGGTCATCGCCTTGCCCCTGGGGGCGACGACGCTAACCGGGATGCTGGATTGGCACGTCTTGACCCATCCTGACAGACCACATGTCTGCTTTATCGACGACGGTGGCAATGAGTCGACGATGACGCATGCTGAACTGCGGGACGCGGCGCGATCGATTTCCGAAGGGCTGGGCCGTCGCGATTTGATTCCTGGCCAGGCGGTGGCAATCATGCTGCCGACTTGTCCTGAATTCTTCGCCGTGTTCTTCGGCATCTTGATGGCGGGTGGCATTCCCGTGCCCATCTATCCGCCTGCCCGGCTGTCTCAGATTGAAGATCACCTGAAGCGCCAGGCCGCGATCCTGACGAATGCCGAGGTCGTCATCCTCATCACGATCGAGGAGGCGAAACACGTGGCGCACTACCTCCGATCTCAAGTCGAACAACTGCGTCATATCGTGACGCCAACCGACGTCTCCGCGGCAACGGTGGACTCTCACCGAGTCGCCGTGCATCCCGGGGATATCGCGTTCCTGCAGTACACATCCGGGAGCACCGGTGATCCGAAGGGCGTCGTGCTAACCCACGCTAATCTGTTAGCGAACATACGGGCGATGGGCACGGCCCTAAAGGCGGAATCGACAGACGTCTTCGTAAGCTGGCTGCCGCTCTACCACGATATGGGATTGATCGGGGCTTGGCTGGGAAGCCTTTACCACGCGGTGAAATTCGTCGTGATGTCGCCGCTCACATTCCTGGCGCGGCCTGAACGATGGTTGTGGGCAATCCATAAGCATGGCGGAACGCTGTCCGCAGCACCCAATTTCGCTTACGACCTATGCCTCAAGCGCGTCGACGATCGCGACATCGAAGGGCTGGATCTTAGATCGTGGCGGATCGCTGCAAACGGCGCGGAACCGGTTATCGCGGGAACTATCGAAGGATTTTGCGAGCGCTTTTCCGAGTACGGATTCCGGCGTGAAAGTTTGAAGCCGGTGTATGGCTTGGCAGAGTGCTCGGTCGGCCTGGCGTTTCCACTCTTGGAAGGCTCTCCACCGATCGACCGTATCGACCGTGATCAATTCGCGCTGTACGGAGAGGCGGCACCTGCTGGCGACACGCCGAACGCACTTTCGTTCGTCGCCTGTGGCCGCCCGCTGCCGGGCCACGAAATCCGGATTGTTGATGACGCCGGGCGGGAACTGCCGCAGAGCCGGGAAGGTCGGCTTCAGTTTCGCGGTCCGTCGGCAACAGCAGGCTATTATCGCAATCAGACAGCGACGGATGACCTCTTCGACGGGGATTGGCTCGAAAGCGGCGATCTCGCCTACACGCGCGACGGCGAAATCTTCATCACCGGACGGCGCAAGGATCTCATCATCAAAGCGGGGCGCAACATCTACGCCCAGGAAATTGAGCGGGCTGTCGGCGAAGTCGATGGTATCCGCATGGGTTGCGTGGCTGCGTTCGGGGTACTCGATCCAGCGACGGGCACCGAGAAGCTGGTCATCATGGCCGAGACTCGGGAGACGGCCGACGATCGTCTACGGGAATTGCGAGACGACGTAGAGGCAGTGACCCTTGATGTCGTCGGTTCAACTGCTGATGACGTTGCGCTCGTTCCGCCCCAAACCGTCCTCAAGACGTCGAGTGGAAAAATCAGACGGGCCGCGTGCCGCATGGCGTACGAGGCCGACGGCACCGCGATGACCCGTCACGCAGTTTGGTGGCAGTTCGTGCGATTGAGTGCGGCCAGCCTGGTGCCCGAATTTCACCGTTTGGCTCGAAAGCTGGGAGAAGCGCTATATGCAGGGTGGTGGTGGTCAGCTCTTGGTTTGGCTGCTGTTCTTGTTTGGCTACCCGTATCCCTGGTTCCGAGCATCCGCTTTGGGCGATCCTATGCGCGCATCTGCATCAGGGTGTTCCTGCGGATGAGCGCAACCCGCCTGACCCGTGATGGCGTGTCCCGGCTTCCGGACAGACCTAAAATTCTGGTAGCCAATCACTCCAGCTACCTCGACGGGCTCGTGCTTTTGGCGTCAATCCCCGGAGATTATTCTTTCGTCGCCAAGAAGGAACTCGCGGATTCGATCTGGACGGGTCCATTTCTGGCCCACCTTGGAACCAAATTCGTAGAACGCTTCGATGCGAAGCAAGGCGCGGCCGATGCTGAAATATTGAGTGAGGCCGTCTCACAAGGCACGAGCCTTGTGTTCTTTCCCGAAGGCACGTTCCGGCGTATGCCGGGGCTGCTGCCTTTCCGGACCGGCGCATTTGCTTGCGCGGCCCAAGGCAACGTTCCAGTCGTACCCATCGCTCTGTGCGGCACGCGGTACATCTTGAGGTCGGAATCATGGTTTCCGAGGTTTGGCCAGGTCTCCGTGAAGATCGCTGATCCGATCATGCCTGCAGGGATTGATTGGACGGCGGTCCTGGCGCTACGTGACCGCGCACGCGAGCAAATTCTTGAACTCAGCGGAGAGCCCGACCTGGTCTACGAGACGGGTGTGATGAACGCGGTGAAAGAGGAAGCGGAAGCGGAAGCTTAATCGGTTTGGTCGGGTGTGAAGATATTTTCAAGGTGATACCAAAGATGCCACCAAGGCTTTTCGGTTACCGGGTTTCCTCTCTCGTCGTGTTCAATTTTTTGCGGGACCTTGTGGGGTTGCAGAAATGTTTTGCCCATGTAGTCGTCTCTGATCGTAGGGATCAAAGCAGCGCATCCCAAGAGAAGGCTTGCGCCGCACACGACGAGAATAATTCGGCGGAAGTTTTTGATCTGCTGTATTCCCAATGCCATCAGACGATCATATATCACACCACTAGAGCAAATTTTGTTGAGTTGGAAACGGGAAGGTTTCCAACTCAACAATGTTATTTGGCTTCATATCAATATGTTAGAGCAGGTTCACGCAACCCAAACGGGTTGCGATCTGCTCTAGTGATACCGGCCGAGCGCCCATTCGGACGGGTCTATTTCAGATGAATCGCCGCTGATCATATCGCTGACCAAGCGGGCCGATCCGCAGGCAAGCGTCCAACCGACAGAACCATGGCCCGCATTCAAATATAGATTTCGAATTCCAGTCGGTCCGATCACCGGCGAGCCATCCGGTGTCATCGGTCGCAAGCCCGTCCAAAATTCGACTTGTTCTGCGTCTCCGCCGTTTGGGAACAGTTCGAGCATTGGCTTGAGGACCGAACGTGCGCGGCGCTCATCGATTCGGCGATCGTATCCCACCAACTCCGCGGTGCCGGCTGCGCGGAGTTTGTCTCCAAGTCGCGCGACCACAATTTTTCGCTCCTCGTCCGCGATCCCCATCGTCGGAGCGCCGTTGCGGCCCTCAATGGGAATCGTCACCGAGTAACCCTTGACGGGGTAGACCGGTAGGCGAATTCCGATCGGACGGGTGAGCAGGGGGCTTTCACTCCCCATGGCGACCACGATGGCTTCCGCGTCAAGGCGATCGTCTTCAGTGGTCACACCTGTCGCCATGTCCCCGCTGGTATCGATGGACATGATTCGCTCGTTGTATCGGAAGGTGACTGCGCCACGCGCGCAATGTCGCGCCAGTTGCTGTGTGAATATGTGGGCGTCACCACACTCATCGAGCGGTGAGAAAATTCCTCCTGTGATTCGCTGGGCGGCATCCTGCAGGGCAGGTTCACGGCTAAAGCATTCCTGCGTGTCCAAAACTTCCTTATTGACGCCTTCTCCACGCAGCGCGTCTGCGTGTTCGGCGGCTGCCTCGTACGCCTCATTCGTTCGAAACACGGAAAGGATGCCGCGCGCGGAATGGTGGAATTCAATGTCCGTGGTTTCCCGAACGTGGGTCAGCATTTTCTGGCTGTAGGCCGCCAGGCGCTGTAGGCGCACTGCGTTTCTGTGAAAGCGTTCCGCGGTGCAGTTGCGCAGAAATGAAATCCCCCAGCGCCACATGTGAGGATCCGGTTGAGGGACCATGCGGAATGGGGCATCCCGTCGTCCCATCCAACGGATCAGCTGTCCCGGCAGTTCCGGTCTTGACCACGGCGCAGCGTGGCTGACCGAGATTTGGCCGCCGTTGGCAAAGCTTGTTTCGAGACCCGGGCCTTCGCGCCGCTCGATGACCGTAACCTCGTGTCCGGCCTCGGCCAGAAAATGGGCAGTCGTTACGCCAATCACGCCGCCGCCGAGCACAATAACATTCACCGTATGACCCTCAAGCGTTGCTCCACGCCGCAGAGACTCGACGAGAAGGGGCAGCTAAGCATAGCTTTGCCCGCAACGCACCAGAGCAGATCGGTTTCAAATGAAATCACATTGTGATCCTGTTTGAAGCTCGTGAATTTGCTCTGCCAAATCATGTATGGGCAAAAGAATTTACTCTGGGGAGAACAACCGTGTCGGATGACATCTTGTTTATGTCTGCGAGCGAACTCGTGGAACGTTACCGGGATCAGAGTCTCTCCCCCGTCGAGGTTACTCGCGCGACATTGGAGCGGATTTCAGCCATTGATGAAAATATGAACGCCTACATCGTCGTAGATGGCGATAGCGCGCTCGATGCCGCAGGGCAGTCTGAGCAACGTTGGCGCGACGGTGAGCCGTTGGGGCTCGTGGACGGTGTTCCGACGTCGATCAAAGACCTCGTGCTCGCCAAGGGATGGCCGACGCTGTTCGGGTCAAAGACAACCGATCCGGAGCAAGCCTGGCAGGACGATGCGCCGAGTGTCGCCCGATTGCGGGAGCATGGCGCGGTCATCATTGGCAAAACCACGACACCGGAATTTGGCTGGAAGGGCGTCACGGATAGCGCCGTGTCCGGTATCACGCGAAACCCATGGAACCTGGAGAAGACGCCGGGCGGTTCCAGTGGAGGGGCGGCGGCGGCAATCGCGGCTGGCATGTGCCACTTGGCGATCGGTACCGATGGTGGCGGCTCAATCCGAATTCCATCTGGATTCTCCGGCACCTTTGGATTGAAACCAAGCTTTGGACGCGTCCCGGCCTGGCCGATGGGCCGGTTCGGCACGCTTGGCCACGTGGGGCCCATTACGCGTACGGCGGAAGATGCGGCGTTGATGTTGACTGTGATCTCCCAGCCCGACCATCGTGACTGGACGGCCCTGCCTCATGACAAACGCGACTATCGCGACGGCCTTGATCAAGGCGTGGAAGGATTGCGTGTGGCTTATTCGCCCGATCTCGGTTACGCGGACGTCGATCAGGAAATAACTGAAGTCACCTCCCGCGCTGCCGACGCGTTTGCGGACCTTGGCGCAGACGTTGTCAGGGCCGACCCGGGATTTGGCGATCCCAAGGTGGCGTTTCGGACCTTGTGGTGGGCAGGGGCCGCAAACGGCCTTCGAAGGCTCACGGAAGAACAGATGAAATTGGTCGAGCCGGGCTTGGCCGAAATTGTCTCAGTGGGCAGAAAAATTCCGTTGCTGGACTACATCGCCGCGGATAACGAGCGGGGTGTGCTCGGTGAAATCATGATGGAATTCCATCAAACGTATGATCTTCTGCTGACGCCCAGCCTAGCGGTTGCGGCATTCCAGACAGGCACCCTCACGCCCCGCGAAAGTGATGATCCCAAATGGATTACGTGGTCGCCCTTCACCTACCCTTTCAACATGACCAAACAACCTGCCGCGAGCGTCCCTTGTGGATTTACTTCGGATGGTTTGCCGGTGGGTCTGCAAATCGTCGGCCCCATGTTTGCCGACCACCTCGTGTTGCAGGCCTCCTATGCGTATCAGCGGGCATTCCCGCTCACCGATCGGCGGCCGCCGATCTAAGCCAGACGTGGTTCCTGGCTACTAATTTGGGGTGTTTGAGCACATATTCGTGTCCAGGTCGTTTCCAACCGGGAGATCAATGTGAACGTAGAGACAAGAATTTCTTCCACGGATTTAGGTGAGGCCAGCCACATCGAGGCCGTCGACAAGCTCTTGAAGATCGACGGCCGGTTCGTCGTCGACGTAGGCAGCGGCGACGGCGGCTTTGCCAAGGCGTTGGCGAAACGCGGTGCGCGTGTTCTGGCGATAGAGCCTGACGAGCGAGATGTGCCGCCCGACTTGCCTCCGGAGATCAAGGATCGCGTGACGTTTGAATGTGCGGGCGGTGAAGCAATTCCCCTGAACGATGGTGAAGCGAACGGCGTGTTCTTCAATCGCTCACTCCACCACATTCCTGAAGACTTGATGGACCAGGCACTTGGGGAGGCTAAGCGGGTTCTGAATTCGGAAGACGGATTCCTGTACGTCATTGAGCCAGATATGTCCGGGGCCTGGTCGCAACTCATGAAACCTTTCCACGACGAAACGGAAGTGCGGCGGCTCGCTCTAGAGGCGCTTGATCGCACGGCCTCGCGTTTGTTCGCTGACGCGCACGAGTACTGGTACATGACGTGGATGCGCTTCAAAGACTTCGAGGCCTTCGCAACACAACCGATGATGAGGAAGTTGAGGATGCCGGTGCAGGATGTCGAGACTTCCGAGGTGCGTTCGCTCTTTGATGCTGGAGAGACGTCCGATAGTTTCGCGTTCTCACATCCCATGCGGCTTCGCCTCTATCGGGGCGCCGCGTAAGACGAGGGCTGCCCGACGACCACAGTCAGCGATGGAGATGCGGACGGTATGACAAGCTTCGAAGACAGGCGTCAACGATCGTCGTTCGCGCTTCTTTCCGTCAAACAAATGTATGCCGCGGACCGTGTGGCGATAGACGCCGGAGTTTCCGGGATCACGCTGATGGAGGCGGCTGGTGCCGGTGTCGCCAGGGCTGTCATCCGTCGTTGGGCACCAAGACCCACCGTCGTTCTGTGTGGGCCGGGTAACAATGGTGGCGACGGCTTCGTGATTGCCCGTTTACTACGGGAAGCCGGGGCTTGGGACGTTCGCGTCGCGTTATTGGGCACTGTAGATGATCTGAAGGGCGATGCCCGGGTTATGGCGGAGGCCTGGATGGGAGAAGTTCTTCCGCTCGAACCACTTGCCATTCAAGGTCGGTCGCTCATTGTCGATGCCCTGTTTGGCGCCGGGCTATCCCGGGAACTAGATGGCATCGTGCAGGAAACAGTAATAGCGGCGAACGATGCTGACGCGGGGCGTGTCGCTGTCGACATACCGAGCGGCATACAAGGTGATACGGGAAAAGCGTTGGGTATCAATTTTGATGCCGACTTGACGGTGACTTTTTTCCGGAAGAAGCCGGGGCATTTGCTGCTTCCCGGCCGAACGGCATGCGGCGTCACCAAAGTTGTCGATATCGGAATCCCGAATTCCGTGCTGGACGACATCGCGCTTCAATTGTCTGAAAATTCTCCGGCACAGTGGCTTGGGTCCTTTCCGAAGCCGGCTCTCAAAGACCACAAATACCGCCGCGGGCATTCCGTGGTTGTCAGCGGAGCGGTTGGCAGCACTGGAGCGGCGCGTCTCGCCGCGCGGGCTGCATTGCGGGTCGGCTCTGGCCTGGTTACCGTCGCGAGTCCGCCAGGCGCGCTGCTCGTAAATGCCACGCGGCTGACCGCCGTCATGACGGAAAGTTTCGGTGATCATAGGGAATTTAGGAACCTGCTAAGCATGCGGCGGCGGAATGCCGTTCTTCTTGGCCCCGGGAATGGCGTGACGGACGCAACCCGGGCAAACGTGCTGGCCGCAATGGATACATCAGTGGCCAGTGTGCTCGACGCAGACGCGCTGACCGTGTTTGCCGATCGGGGTGGCGAGCTTATCTCCGCGATTACCGGACCCTGTGTGTTGACGCCTCACGACGGTGAGTTTGCACGTCTGTTCGGTGCGCCGGTCGCGCAGGCAGGAAAATTGGATACGGTACGAGATGCTGCCAAAAGGAGCGGGGCTGTGGTCCTGCTCAAAGGTGCTGATACCGTTATTGCAGCGCCTGACGGACGTTCAATGATCAACAGCAACGCTCCTCCGGAGCTGGCGACCGCCGGCACGGGTGATGTCCTCTCGGGTCTGGTCGTCGGGTTGATGGCTCAAGATATGCCACCGTTTGAGGCCGCCTGTGCCGCGGCTTGGATTCACGGTACGGCAGGTAAAATTATTGGGCCCGGTTTGATCGCCGAAGACCTCGCGGATGTTTTGCCTCAAGTTTTGCGCGGGTTGCGATCGAAAGAATTGTAAGCCCCCGCGGGGTGTCATCCGTGTTGAATTAACCCGTATTTCCCATATGGGCCTGCCAGCAGATGCGATTTAGCCACGATTCTGATATAAGAATCAATGTGTTGGACGTATCTGGGGG
>Ga0115002_10004490_pt1 | contig 16851 bp, 15 predicted proteins | sample ArcticOcean_MG_C_8_FD_89576 | JGI IMG/M metagenome (GOLD analysis project Ga0115002, IMG submission 89576) | Marine microbial communities from western Arctic Ocean - ArcticOcean_MG_CB11_86 | ecosystem: Environmental > Aquatic > Marine > Oceanic | place: Arctic Ocean: Canada Basin | collected... | reverse complement strand
CCGGTGTTGCTGCGTCATGTGGCTGAGGTCGAATTCGGCGTGGGGCTGCGCGAGCGTCTGTTCCGCGTCAACGGTCAACCGGCGGTCGGGCTCGCCATCTTTCAGGAACAGGGGACGAATCTCGTGCGCCTCGGTCGGCTGCTGCGCGAGCGCGTCGCCGAGGTGCGTCTGGAGCTGCAAAACCAGGGTTTGGACCTCGTCATCGGTACGGATGCGGCAGAGTCGATCGAAGAGCAGATTGATCGCCTGTCGACACTCGGTGCCACGGGCTTTGGCATCGCCCTGATCGTGCTCTTTTTCTTCCTGCGCCAGTGGCGCGCAGTCGCGGTGGTCGCAATCGCTGTGCCAATCAGTTTGATGGCGGCCCTCGGCTTGCTCTATCTGTCGGGTCAGTCACTCAATCTGGTAACGCTGTTTGGCCTTGCGCTGGCGATCGGACTTGTCGTTGATAACAGCGTGGTGGTGTTCGAGGCCGTGCAGCGGCACCTTGAGCGCGGCACGCCGGTGGAGGCTGCGGTCGAACTCGGCCTCAAGCGAACGGTGCGGGCGATCCTTGCGGCGAGCGCGACGACCGCGGTCGTCTTCCTGCCGCTGGTGCTGGTTGAGTTTGAGCAGCAGATGATTCGAGAGTTGAGTCAGGTGCTCGCCTTGTCGATTCTTCTGCCGCTTGCGGGTTCGGTGTTGGTCGCCGTGGGGCTGGTGCCGCTGCTCGCCCATCGCCTGTCTGCGCCCGCTGCGCGCAGGCGGCTTGCCGCGATGAAAGAACGCAGGCGCGAGCGTGGCGGTCTCCTGCCGCCGGATCAGGCGAGGATGTTGTTCACCGCGATTGTCAGGGGCGCGCTGCGTCACCCGCCGGGGTGGATCACGGGTACGATCGTGGCGATGTTTCTGACCCTCGTGATCGCGCTGCCGTGGGTATTGGTCAACTCCGAAGGGGCTGAGGCGGAAAATGCCGATTCTGTACAACTCGCGATCCAGTTTCCGAATCGGGGTTCGGTGGCACGCGCGAGCGTGTCCATGGCAAAACTTGAGCAAGCCGTGCTCGATCTTCCTGGTGTTGAGAACGTGGAGGTAATGATCGAGGAGGAGCAGGGCCAGATTACGGTGCAGTTGGTGGACCTAGAGATTCGGCCACCCGGGTTTCGCGCGCAAAAAGTGCGGGATGTCATACGCGGCGAAGCCAGGAAGATTGAGGGGCTCGAGGTGCTCCGGCCCGGCGAGGAGGAGCGGGGCAACAAGGTCGCGGGAGGTGGTGAGGGCGGTGGTGGTTTCGGCGGCGGGCCCCCTGAGATCGTCTTGTCCGGACCCGACAGCGCCCAGCTTGAGCTTCTGGCCAGCCTGGTTCAGGCCCAGCTCGAATCAATGGCCTTTGTCGAGTCTGCCTGGATGTCGGTGCGTCCGGGTATGGAAGAGTTTTGGGTGCAACCCGATCATCGTGTGTTTGAGTCAATGGGACTGACCTTTGATAGCGTTTTGCCCATGCTGCGGCTGGCCGGGCGCGAGGGCCAACGGATGCAGACGGGGTTTGTGCTCGGCAACGGTCGGGAATTACCCGTGGTCGTCGCGCGTAAAGACGCGCGACTTGAGAATGTCGGCAGGCGGGATTTGACGCGGGTACGGGTGCCCACCGCGGTCGGCGTCGTGCCTATTGCGACGCTCGCCACGATGACGCGTATGCCGGCACCGCAAGTGATTGCCCATCACAACGGCCGCCGTGAGATTGCGGTCAGGTACCGGCTGAGCAGCGACATACCGGAGACAGGCCCGACCCGACTGGCGATAGAAGACGAGATCGCGGCAACCATGCGGTCGATTCCGCGGCCTGGCGGCACGGCGCTGGAAACGCCGGATAAAGCAGAGAACACGGATCTGTTGCGCCAGATTCTCGTGCCCGCAATTCTGCTTCTCTTCCTGGTGCTCGCGATGACATTCGAGTCATTGTCCCTACCCGTGCTGGTGCTGCTGTCCCTGCCGCTCACGCTGCTGGGGGCGACCTGGGCACTCGCGCTCGCTGGCATGTCACTCGGGCAAATGGCCATTCTTGGGGCGCTGACGCTGGTCGGGCTGACGGTGAACCCGGCGATTTTGCTGACTGACCGGATGCAACAGCTTGTGCGGGAGGCGAATTTCAGCACGGGTGCTGCGGCGCTCATGGCCGTGCGGGAACGTACGCGTCCCGTACTGATGACGACTGCGACCACGGTTGCGGGCCTGTGGCCCCTCTCGATAGCAACGGGACGAGAAAACGAAATCTGGCCGCCGTTTGCGACGATCGTGATTGGCGGTCTCATTACATCGGCGCTCTTGACGCTGCTCATGATGCCGGTCGGGTTCATTCTGTTGCGGCGCATCGATGACCTGTTTGCACGGGTTGGGCCGTGGCTAGTGCTCGCCTGGCTTGGCGGTTGCGCGGCGGTTATGTCGGCGCTGATCTTCACGGACGTGTTGATCTCCATCGTGTGGCAGTTCGCGGTGGGGTTGCTCGTTGCCGGTTTCTCGCTCGCGATCATTGTGATGCTGTTTCGACCCCGTGAGATTGACGAGCCGGATTGCAGCGACGGGCCGCCGCGCCTGGAGGTCAGGCACCTGCATAAGACCTATGGTGCTCCCGGCCCCTTGCGCGCTGCAATGCTTGCGCCGGGCCACTTCGCCAGGAAGGTGCTTGAGCGCGGTGTATCGCCGTTTCACCGGGGTGACGCGACTGATCGATTGATACCGCTCGCGCTCGGGGTCATCGGCGTCATCTATGTCTCGCTGCAGGTGTCGTCGATCTTCTGGACGCTGCTCTTCGCGATTGTCACCGGGTTGTTGCTGGGGCGCTTTGCCATTGAGGTGAAGCGGGCCCGGGGATTTTTTGATGAAACCGGCGCGGTCCTGTCTGGCGGACCGGAGAACTGGGTGGCAAACGCGGCTCCGTGGCTGGCGCTCGCCCTTGCGACGTATCTGGTTGTCGTCGCCCCGGTTATCACGGGTTGGGTGCCGGCGCCCGCGTTGATTCTGCCGGCCCTCGTCGCGCTCGTCATGGCCGTTCTGATAGCGATGCGTGCGAACGCACGCAAACAGGCGAGTGGGGTGATACCGGGTCGCATGGCATCAGGTTCGTGGCGCGCGGTGCGAAATCTCTGGCGCGCGGCATCTGCCCGCATAGCAGGGTTTGATCTGCCGGTCGTGCCGATCGAAGCGCTGGCGCGGGTGAGCTTTACCGTGGAGCGGGGCATGGTCGGCATTCTGGGCCCCAATGGCGCGGGTAAAACAACGCTGCTCAGACAACTCGCCGGCGTGCTTGATCCGAGTCGGGGGGTCATTCGTTACGGTGGCGTGCCCATGCGCAAGATCCAGCGTCACCTGGCGCGGTGGGTCGGCTATCTGCCGCAGGATTCTGGCTTGCCGGGGAATATGTCACCTCGTGAGTACCTCACCTGGTACGCGGCCCTATATGACGTCGAGCCTGCGATTCGTGAAGATCGTGTGGATGATCTCCTTGATGAAGTTGGCCTTGAAGAGAAGTCTGACGATCGCATCAAGGCGCTGTCGGGTGGCATGCGCCAGCGGGTTGCGGTGGCGCGCACGCTGCTGCGCCTGCCCCCCGTCATCATTGTTGACGAACCGACGATTGGCCTCGATCCACGTGAGCGGATTCGTTTTCGCAACCTGCTCAGCCGCCTTGCCCGCGACCGAATCGTTTTGATGTCAACGCATGTGGTCGAGGACGTTGCAGTCGCCTGCGAACGGGTGCTCGTGATCGCGCGTGGCGGACTCATCTACGACGGTGCGACAGATGCGCTTGCAGAATTTGCCAGCGGCAGTGTGTGGGAATTGCGGCGACCCGCGACCGACGTTCTGGAATTGCCAGCCGGTGCAGTGCACGTGGAAGAGAAGCCAGCCGCCGACGGAACAATCGTGCATCGCATTCTCGCGGCGAATGCACCTGCTGCAGATGCGGCGGCGGTTGATGCGAGTCTTGAAGATGGGTATATGTGGCTGCTTGAGCAGGAGAAGACGGGTAGCCGGGTGAGCACAGCAACATGAGGTATCGCCTCGATATCGATTTGATCCGGCACGCGATGATCGTGCTGGCTGGCCATCGGTACTGGTTGTTGCCTTTCCTGCCGCTCGCCTGGCTTATCTTTCAGGGCGTCGTTGTCTACTTCAACCCGGAAGAAGCGGTGACCCCGGGCGCGGTGCAGGGCGCGTTGCTCGGTGTCCCGATGACGGCGCTCGCGGTCTTCCTTGGCATGCGGGTGATCGGTGCTGAGGTTGACGAACACAGCCTTGAGATTGCGTACACGGTGCCAGGTGGCTGTGAGCGCATGTGGTTTGCGAAACTGGGTGCCGCGCTGCTGTTGATTGTGGCGGCCGAGGTGTTGCTCGCAATCGCGAGTTGGCTGTTCTTCACGCACTTTCCGCCGGGTGCCCTTTACGGGGCGTTACAGGCGGCGACGTTTTATCTTGTTGTCAGCACGGCGATGTGTGCACTGCTGCGGGGCGAGGCGTCCGGCGCAATCGCTACCTGCGTCATCCTTGCGTTTAATGCCCTGATTACTGATTTCGGCGACAGTCAGATTCGCATCTCGCCCTTTTTCAATCCCTACGCCCTGCAAGAGAGTTCGCTTGAGGACATTGGCGTGACCAGTCCTGCGGAATTACTCGGATGGACTGTGCAGAACCGCATTGGCATGGTGCTTGTGATGGCTGGCGTGCTGGCGCTCGGTTTTATGCGGGCGAACCGTCGCGAGAAGATGCTATCCGGTTGATCGGGGTCGCGAGTCGACAAGCTGGGTGTAAATAGAACCGATTTCCGTTGAATATACGTCGATAAATTTTACATATTTCCTTCGATTCTGGTTTTCAGAGATTGATGGAACGTTAGATACGCCTCTACATTGTTGATTATGCAAGAGTTGCTAATTGTTGGCCTGGAAGTTGCTCTATCTATCACTGAGTCACTCTGACTTGTTCTGTGCCTCGGGGGACGGATCTGCAGGCCGGTGACGGCCGGAATAAACTGCTGATCCGCCGGACTCCCATTAGAAAGCCCTGTCACTCTGACGGGGCTTTCTTCTATTTGTGACCCGGATATCAGCGAGTGATAGCGGATGACGCGAGGCCTGGATACGGCGGCGTCGTCCCATTCCGCGCGAGTTTGGGGCGGAGTCTGGCGATCGGGTATCGAGCCCGTCGTGGTTGGGCCGCAGCGTAAAGCCCGGCGGTCTTCCCGGAGATATTCCCCGGCGGGGGTTTTGGGCTTTAGGGCCGTGATTACAGGGCCGCAGCCTGTTCGCGGGTGAAGAAAACCCCGTCGCGTTCGAATCCCGCTTCGACGCCGGGGATGAGCGACAGCACGGTGCCATCCTTGTTGATCGACGCGGCGCAGTCGTGGGGCAACCAGGAAATAGTGTGAGCAGGTGCCGGCGCGCCGCTGCGCAGGCGCGCAACCTCGATTCGACCGGTGGATCGCTGTTGGAATGCGGGATGCAGGCCCAGGCAACGGTTGTTCTTGCTGGTCCCGGTGGTTTTCCGGTAGCGGCCATTCTCGACTCTCAGCGTGTGGCGATCCATGGTGCCCTCTATCCCGGTGTTGCCGGGTTAGTGGCGGCTTCGAAAGTTGCCGCGTATGGATATAAATAAGCACGCGGCGTGCCAGTTTCAATGGGACGGCTGATCGGTGCTTTTCGACCGCTTAGCGGCGGCGCAATCGGGGGCTGGATTCGGCCAAAGTGACGTTTTCTCGACGATTTGCACATTCTGCACGCACGGGACGTGTCACTTTGTGACGTGAAGTCGTCACCCTGGCGTGACGCTCTGGGTTGCAGGGCCTTTGAAGTGCGCGGCGCGAATGGGCCGGCCCGAGTTGTGGGCTGAAAGATCGACCTGCGGGACTTAGTCTCGGCTGAAGGCCGAGTCGAGGTCGTCACCGAACACGGCGCGACCGATCGTATGGAAATCGCCAAGGTCCGGATGCAACCCGGAGAACTGATCGAAGGTCCCCGCGCCGGCCGCAATATTCTCGGCGGTATGCTCGTCATCGGGCAGGTGCAGGGCGTCGCTCAGCTCCCAGCGAAGTTTGTGAATGTACCCGCCGCCGACTTCAAACAGCGATCCATTCTCGCTTGTCTGCTGGTGACTGAGCCAAACGGCAAGCTGCGCGAGGTATCTCGGGCCGATGGGGCTGCTCGCCTGTTCCTCTTCGGTGAAAGCGGTCATTCGGGTTGCAGAGTAGGGCGCGACCGCATTGCTGAGAACGTTGTGCTCCCTGCCCTCAAGCGCCAGGCAGCGCATGAGCCCTATCAGGGCAGCTTTTGCGGCGGAGCAGTGGGCGGTGGCCCGGGTGCGAATAGATGCCGAACGGTGACGACGTGAAGAGGATGCGGCCGAAGTTTGCGTCCAGCATGTGGGGCCAGGCCGCTCGCGTGCAATGGTAGCTGCCATCCACGTGCACCTCGAGCATGCGTTTCCAGCGCGCCGGCGTCAGGTCCCCAAATGCGTCGCTGTAGGCGATTCCTGCATTGTTGAGCAGCACGTCTACCCGGCCCCAGGTGTCGAGCGCTGTTTGCACGACACGCTCACCATCGACGACCGAGTCGTGGTTAGCGACCGGATGGCCGTTAGCCGCGGTGATCTCGTCCAGCAGCCCAGGCGTCACTGCCTTCGCCATCCACCGAGCCGCCAAGGTCATTGACGACCACGTGGGCTCCTCGTCGCGCGAATTCGTGCCATTGCCCGCGCCGGTAATAACAACGACGCGGTCTTCGAATGTCAGGTTGGTAGTCATCGTTCGCTCCGTGGGGCTATTGCGTAGACGGCAGCATATCGCTGTCGGCTCGCGGGGCTCAATCGGGAGCATTTATTGGTCGACGCCTGCGTCTCATCAAGGCAAGGCGGGGTACAACAGATAGGCAAACGGTCGTGTCTGCAGGAATCGCCAGCCTTCGCTTGCAACGGTGATCCTGATGGGTGTCGCAGCGCGCCTGGATGCGATGAGCCAGGTCTCCATGCGAGCTGGGCAATCCGTGTGGTGGGGCCGGTCAACAGGGCCGAGAGCGCAGAAGAGCATGCCGGCACCGTCTATGCTCGCCGGGTCTGGCGGTGCGAGGAGTGGGCGAACATCGGGGTCGCCATAGAAGTGGATGCTGGTGGCCTCCGGGCCGATGCCCGCGACCCAGGTCAGCACTTCGTCTGGGTAGCGACTGCGCCATTCATTGAGTGCAGCGTCCGCAGCAGCGCGCCGCGGTCGATAGTGGTTCTCATCACCATCGGTTGCCTGCAGCCACCCGTAGACGGGGCTCAGCACCAGGATGACCGCCAGCCAGCCGAGCGTGATGCGTCTGGCGACGTCTGCAAGCGAACGCGTCGGACCAAGATTTCGAGCCCACAGCAGCGGGAAGGCGAAGCCGATCGGGATGGCCCACGGGGACGAGAGGGCGACGACGCCAGTTGCACCGAAGACAAGGCTCACGAGCCAGGGGCCCACGGCAAGGTAGAACAACGCGTCGTCCGTCCCGGTTGGGCGCCAGGCGTGAAACAGTTGGTGGAACCAGGAGCCGAGTCTGGCGCGTCCGCTGCCTTCGGCCGTCAGGGCTGCGTAGATGACCCATGGCAGCAACCAGTAAATGAACGGCGCCGCGGCGAATGACGCGAGTTGCGGCAGGTTGATCGTGCCTGCGCCCTGGTCGGCACCATAGCGAATGGGGCCATAGTCGTTGTTTTGAAGCCAATTGAGATGGGGCGCGATGCTCACCAGGAAAGCGCTTGCAGCAAGCCAGGGGCCGGGCGTTCGGAGCCATAGACGCCCCGCTGGCGTGGCAAGGGTCGCGGCGACGAGGGTCATCAACAGGGTTGCTGTGTAGTACTTGCCGAGCATACCGAGCGCCGCGATCACGCCGAGTCCTAGCGCCCAGATGCTGGATTTGCGTGTGATGCACCGGCACCACGCCACACCAATCCATGGCCAGATGGCAAGCAGGATGCTGTTGGCGTTGAACTTCACGGCGAGCGTGGAATAGGGTAGGGCGAGAGTCATCAGCAGGGTCGCGGGCAAGGCGCGCGGGCCCAGCCCCAGCACTAACCCGAGGCGATGGATGCCGAGCAAACCGACCGCCGCTGTGCCGTATGAGAGCAGGTGGTACGCCGTGTCGCCGCGGGGCATCGTGCTGAACCAGGCGCCGACAACCCAGCCAACCAGGGGCGGGTGCTTGGCGTTGCCCCATTCGAAGCGCTGGCCCCAGGCCACGTTCTCCAGCATATCGCCGTACGGATCGAGGTTCGCGTCTGAAATGAAGTGGGAAACGGTCCAGGCGCAGACATAGAGCGCGAGGATCGTCGCGAGCGTGCGCAAGTCCTGGATGCCGTTGTCATCCTGCATTGGAGCCCGGCTCAAAGGTTGGGAAGCATTTGGAAGGCGCGTTTCGAAAGTTCTCTTGCGGATTGGCTAGGTCGGCTGCGTATTGGAGCACGCCGCTGAAACACGCGCGGGCATGAGCCAAATCTATCGATCAGTCCGGGGGACTTTGACCATCTATAGGTTCCAGAGGCGAACAGGCCGAGCATCGACTGTAGCAGATCTGTTGGGAATACTCGTCAAGGTGTGCGTCGCACGTCTGGTTTTGTTGTTCTTCGTGGCTCAACCTCTCATGGAACTGAAGCAATATACCGGGAGTACCCTGCGCGGCAGCGCGGTACTCCGGCACCGTGAGATGCTGATAGGATGGCTGCGACCGTCATGATCCGGCGAAACTTGGCGTTAGGGTTTGTTGACGACTGTCAACAAACGACTGTCAATAAGAGCAATCAACAAAAATGAACAACAAAGCAATCAAGTGACAAAAAAAATCTGATCGTGGAGGAAAGAGGCTCATGGTAATGGCGAATGGCTCACCGTCTGTGGTTCTGGCTGCGATGGCCGATGGAATAGGGGACTTGTCTTTCGGTTCCGACGAATGGATTGACCTTGCGAGGGAGACGTTGGTTGCGGCGGCTGCACGGCACGCGGATGGTCTTGCGGGGGTCAGGTTCACGCTCTGTGAGGTTGCCCACAATCCGCCTCGCTATCTGCACGCCGGAGCTAAAGTGGCCTGGCACGCCACGATCGAGGGCGCGTCGGTCACCGCTGGCAGCGGCGAACTGAATGAAGGCGAATGCGACTTCAAGGTCGAGGGTGACCATTCGATCTTGTCCAATCTGACGCGGATCCAATATCACGGCCGCGATCCCAAAATAGTGTTTGCGGCGCGGGCGCGGCTGTCCAAACTCTCCCGATGGAAAATGAGCGGTGGGCTGCCCGAGAACAAAGCGCTTGCAGCGATCCTGCGGACATTGCACGACACGCTCGCGGTACGGACGCTGCCGCGTTTTGTTTTTATGACGCCCGAGTGGGTGAGCAGTGCCCGGGCGGTCCTGTCGGCGCGGGCAACCTCCGAGAAGTATGCCGACGGTATCAAGGACGATGAGTTCACCTTCTCGGAGGAGTTTACCGACACGCCGGCGTACGCGTTTCCGGATGGTTCCCACGGTGGCTTCTGGGTCAACGTCAACCACGGCGAGATCACTGTCGGCGCTGGTCCGCTACCAGAACAGTATCAGCCGGCAGATATGCAGACCAAGGGCGCCTACACGCCCGTCGTGCCTGTCGGCCGTCATGTCAACACGGCACTGACCGACGCGGAGAAAGAGGAAGAGGCCGTCTACAAGAAAGCCGCTTTCGCGCGCGATAAAGAGACAGGCGAGTTTCCGGTTGGGCAAACTGCTACGAAACAAATGTCGCCCGACCTTGGGCGCGTCTTCGCGGTGTTGCATGACGAACTGTCAAAGCGTTCGTCGGGTGAACTGCCATTGGATTTCATTGAAGGGCTTAAGCCCGCCTGGGCGACACCGCAGAGCTTTGATCGCGACCCGGGCTACGAGTCATGGGTGAAGTATGATGAGTTCGACATCTACGGCAATCCACGTTAGCCGGGCCTGTGGCGTGAGCCGAAGCCGTGAAGCGTGGTCGGGGAGCGTAGTTGGATCTGCAATGCAGGTGTCTTGATCTCGCCTGGTCGGGGGATGCGACTGCTGGGGATCGATAACATCGAAGCAACTACCTTCTCCGCTTCAACGCTACGATGGCCGAATCAGCATTCTGGTCGCGGGCGAACTGATCGAGCACCAGGTCTTCGCCCTTGGCGAGGGACGCCGCCTTCTGAGGATGAGAAAATCATCAATGTGCGCGTTGATAAAGCGATAAAGCTGTGAAGAGAGTGACAGCCAAAACGCCACAAACCATCAAACCGCATCCTGAGAAGAGAAAACGGCTGTCAAGGAAGGCACGCTCACGCCAAGGAGCCACCAATGCGGACATTTCTATCTGGCAGAGATGCGGACATTTCTACTTGGGTTTACACCAGGGCGACGAGCCAGAACGCAGCGCGCGAGGCGTGCCGATTGTTTCGTGGAGCAGAGAAGTTGATACTCGCGGCAGCCGCGTTGCCCTGAAATTTGTGGCCCGGTGAAAGCGCAGCAACCAAGAACAACAAGTGGGACTAAATCATGAGTATTGATGTCAGGGACGAAGCGATGCACGCGATCGTCGATGAGAATGCAACGTGCGACACGGTCGCCTCGGATCTGCAGTTCACGGAAGGCCCAATCTGGCATCCCGGTGGCCAGCATCTGACATTTAGCGACATTCCCGCGAACAAACTCTACCGCTGGGACGCTGGCAACGGTCTCACCGTTTACCGCGAACCGTCGCAGATGGCGAACGGCAATACCTATGACCATGAAGGCCGCATCCTGTCGTGCGAGCATGCGGCCAGCCGGGTGACGCGTGACGACAGTGGGACGCTCTCGGTGCTTGCAAGTCACTATGAGGGCAAGGAACTTAACAGTCCCAACGACATTATTGTATCGGCCGATGGTGACATCTATTTCACAGACCCGGCGTATGGTCGCCGCGGGGTTCACGGTGTTGAGCGCGAGCAGGAGTTGTCATTTCAGGGTGTGTATCACCTGTCTCCCACTGACCTGACGTTGACACTGCTAACGGGCGATCTCTTGACACCCAATGGGCTGTGTCTCGGGCTCGATCCGAGTCAGCTCTTTGTCGCCGACACGCAAAATCAGGAGATTCGACGGTACACGCTGGCCGGAGACGGCCTGACGGGTGGTGACGTATTCGCCCAGTCGCCGGCACCGGACGGACTCAAGATTGATGCGGTTGGCAACCTGTATGCGGGCGGGCCGGGTGGCGTGCACGTCTACGATGGCATCAACGGCGGGCTTCTGGGCGTCATTCAGACGCCCGGGTTCTGCGCTAACTTCACCTGGGGTGGTGACGACATGATGACGCTCTTCATGACGGCATCCACGGCGGTATTTTCGGTACCAGTTCGGGTGCCGGGGACGCCGCTGCTGGGCCAGGACTGAAGCAAATTGCCTTGCATCTAATCTAACGGTTCTTTGAAGGAGCACACACGTGAGATTGACGTTTATTGACGACTTTGAGCTGGCGGTGATTACCAATGACGGGGCGGTCAGCCTTGCGTCAGAGACCGTGGCGATGGCGGCGTTCCCGCCTCAGCAACTGATCAATCAGGTCATCTCGGAGTGGCAGGATTATCGTCCGCGGTTCGAGGCGGCGGTTGCGAGCGGTTCTGCCCGGCCCCTCGACGCCGTGACCCTGCGCGCGCCCCTGCCGAAGCCCATTTCGATTGTTTGCATGGCGGTGAACTACATGGAAGACGGGACCTTGAAGGAAAAGCCGGCAGCCCAGGCGTTCTTCAAGAACTCGCATGCCGTCATCGGGCACGACGACGTCATGCACTTGCCGGATACACCGGCGTCGATCTTTGAAGGTGAAGCCGAGGTTGCGCTCGTCGTGGGCAAGCGTGCAAAGAATATCGACCCCGCAGACGCGTATGACCACATCTTCGGTTATCTGAACTTTGTCGACGGCTCGGCACGGGGGCTGTCCGGCGGCATGGGCCTGCCGTACTTCATGAAGGGCCAGGACGATTTTGCGCCGCTCGGACCGTGGATCACGACGGCGGACGAGATAGCCAACCCCATGAATCTGCAGGTGACGCAGTGGAACAACGGGCGGGCGACACATCATTACAATACGGATGACATGGCGCACGACATCGCCGCGTCGCTCGCGTTTGTCAGTGCCAACACAACGCTGGAGCCAGGTGACGTGCTTGCGCTTGGCACCAACCATGGCGGACTGCATCCCCTGCAGGACGGCGATGTGGTGGAGCAGGAGAGCGAGGGTCTCGGGCGGTTGACGTTCACTGTCAGCGATCCTCTCAAGCGGATCTGGTCGCGGGAGACCCGTGCGGACCGACGTGCATCGGGTGCCGAAGGCCCGGCACCACAGCTTTCCGGCAAGTATGCTAAATGAGTTCCAAGTAACGTTCTGCAGCCTGTTTCTGGCCCTGTCTAGGTCCTGGTCTACGTCCTGGTCTTGGTCTAGAGCCCGGAGAGGGCCGACTCGATAGCCGTGTCCCCATCCAGCAGGCTGAAGCTCTTGCGGATCGTTCCGGGGAGATCGAGACACCGCGCGAGCGCGTCCGCCAGATTCTCACGTGACGTGGTGCCGCGGCCCATCAGGTCTGAGCTGACGGTGACGTAACCGGTTGCGTCTTCATCGGTGAGGCCGCCCGGGCACACAATCGTCCAGTCAAGATCAGTTTCGCGCAGGTGGATGTCCGCGTACGCCTTGGCGCGATGATAGTGCGCAATCGGCGACGTGCTCGCCACATTGTTGCCGATTGAGCTCAGCATGATATAGCGCGAGACACCGGCCATCTGTGCGGCGACCATCGAGCGAATGGCGCCGATGTGGTCAATCAGAACGGTCTTGTCCTTGCCGGTTTTGCCACCGGAACCAGCGGCAAAGATGACGCTTTCGCAGCCCATCAATGCGTGGTCGATTGGATATTCAAGGTCTGCGAGCACCGTTTCAACGTGCAGATCGTCGAAACGCGCGCGCTGTCCCGGATTACGGATCATAGCGACCGGATCGTGCGGGCCCGCCGCGAGTCGCCGCATGACTCGCACGCCGGTGTTGCCTGCTGCTCCAATGACGAGTACGCGCATGGTCTTCTCCTCTTGTAGGCGGTCCGGCTTTGCCGGTGCCGCCTGTTTTACCATCGGTCAGGGCATGTACGGCGTCGACGTTGGCCCGAGTTGGGTCTCGATGACCGATTGTGCCATCTCTACAAATTCGCAGAGCATAGGCCGCGTTTCCCGTGGGTCTATGATGTCCTCGATATTGAAGGACTCTGCGGTCTTGAAGGGCGACGCCAGCGCGTCCAGCATGTCTTCGAGTTCTTTTTGCTTGGCGGCGGGATCGTCCGCGTCGGCGATCACGCGCCGGTAGGCCGCGGACACACCACCCGAGATGTGCATGGAGCCCCAGTGTCCTGAGGGCCATGCAACGCGCTTGAACATGCCGCTTGGCCGGTCGTGGCACTGACCGGCAACGCCGTACAGTTGCCGGATGATCACAGATACCCAGGGCATCTGGGTGCGCAGCGTTGCGCACAGCATCTTCGCGCCCGCCCGAACAATGCCAAGGCTTTGCTGGTCGGGTCCGGCCATGAATCCGGGTTCATCGGCAAGGTAGACCATCGGCAGGTGGAAGGTGTCGCACATGGACAGGAAGCGGATGACTTTGGTTCCCGCGGCAACGTCCATGGAGCCGCCAAGGCGCTTGGGATTGTTGATCATGACGCCACACGGATAACCATTCAGGCGGCCGAGGCCGACGATGCGTGAGCGGCCGTAGTGAGGCGTTATCTCGAAGAACGACTCCTTGTCGAGCACCGCGTCGAGAATCTTGTAGGCGTCGTAGACCCGGCGTTTGTTGCGCGGAATCGCCGAGATGAGTGCCTCTTCCCGCCGCTCAGCGTCGTCGCCCGTGTCGGTGCGCGGCGGCATTTGCCAGACGTTGTTCGGCAGATAGCTTAGAAACTGTTTGATCATGTCAAACGCGTCTTCTTCGCTGTTTGCGAGGTTATCGATGACGCCGGATTCATAGACCTGCGAGCGCTCATCGCCCAAATCTTCCTTGCTGATGTCGATGCCGAGAGCGGCCTTGACGACCGGCGGGCCACCTGGAAACACCTGGCTCGTGCCCTTCACCATAAGGTTGAAGTGCGAAAGGCAGGCGTCCACCGCAGGCAGACCTGCAACGGACCCGAGTGCGGCGGAAACTACGGGCACCTCGCAGAGCAAATCCTCGATTCCCGGCGTTGTCGGGTTGGTCGGGATGTAGGTGCGACCAATCTGCTCGAAAGTCTTCACGCTGCCGCCGGTTGCGTCCAGCAAGCGAATGAACGGCAGGCGCCAGTTGCGCGCAAGCTGCTGCGAGTGCCCGCCCTTGTTGCCAATCGCCGCGTCCGCAGAGCCGCCGCGGACGGTGAAGTCACCACCGTTGAGAACAACCTTGCGGCCGTTCAGTTTGGCCATGCCCACGATCATGTTGGACGGCCGCACATCGACGAGTTCGCTGTCTTCGTAGGTGGCGGCGCCAGCCAATCGGCCGATCTCCTGGAATGAGCCCGCATCGGAGATGAGGTCCAGCCTTTCGCGAATCGTCAGTTTGCCGCGCTCGTGCTGGATGCGGATGCCCTCGTCCCCGCCCATCTTCTCGGCAAATGCGATGCGGCGCTTGATCTCGTCGACTTCTGGTTCCCAGACCATCTCTTGTTCCTTGTTCTGTGTACGTCGGTATTTGGTTTTTCGGCGCGAACGGGCAAAGGTACGTAAATTGCGTTGGGGCTACAAGTTTGGCTGGACGCCTGCGGATGCAGGTCGGGTTGGGCGAATTGGAGCAACCGAGCTGATTCTTTTCGTTAGCGCAGCGCCCGGCTTGCAGGGAGACAAGCTGCTACGATGCTGTTTCGCGACTTTCGAGCGAGCGAGTGGTTGTCAGAATGGAACGAGAGGCATGCCAAGGGTGATGGTTCGTCCATTTACAGAGCCGGATCGGTCGCAGATCATTGCGCTGTGGAACGACGTGTTCGCGGATGACCCGCCATGGAACGCGCCTGACGTGATCATCGACACAAAGCTCAAGGTGCAGCCGGGGCTGTTTTTCGTGTGCGTGGACCTGTCCGTTTCTGGACAGCGCGAGATCGTTGGCACCACGCTCGCGGGCTTCGATGGTGTGCGCGGATGGATGCACCACGTCGCGACCCACTCCGCGCACCGTCGCAGGGGCATTGCCAGTCTGATGATGGCGAAGGCGGCGGCGGGCCTCGAGGCCCTGGGTTGTCCCAAACTGAATCTGCAGGTGCGCGCGACTAATCAGGCGGTTGTGCGGTTTTACGAAAGCCTCGCCTATGTGGTCGAGGATCGGATCAGCATGGGCAAGAGGCTGGGCTCGAACGGTCAATAGCAGGACGATTTTTTCTGCGGCCTGTTAGACCGGATGTCCAAACATATCAGCGAGTATCTGTTTCGCTCCCGCTAACATCTCCTCGTGAGCAGGTTTCATCTCATTCAACAATTCATGTGAGTTCAACGCGGCCTCGTCAGCACGTTTCTTGAGAATCGTTCGGGTTGACGGGCGTGCCGCCATCGCTTCGTAGAAATCGCGCAAAACGTCGTTGCCCTCGATGAAATCCAGCGCTGGCTGATCGTAGAGTTTGCTCAGCGTTCGTCCGTGCTCGAGCAGATAGAAGAGTTGAAAGTCCGGGAGTGTTGGCGTTGACCCACAGACAAACGGTGCGAATTCCGTCGTATCCAGAAACCTGTGTATTTCGCCCCTGACCAGAAAGGCGGACCAGAGTGCGAACGTATTAGATTCCTCTGCCGTATCAAGACCCCTCGCGATGGGGAAGTGCCCACTTACGACGAACCAGTTGAAGTACGGCCCGCCCACATGGAAAGCCAGGAAGTCGTTCTTGGCATCGATCCTTGCGCACAATGCAGCATCGTCGGATGGGTAGATGCCATGCGCCTCAGGATATCGTCGGCCGATATACCGGCAGATAGCGATGCTCTCGGTCACGGTCGTTCCATCCGAATCAACCAGTGAAGGCACCTTCATGTTCGGATTGATCGCCCGATACGCCGCTGTGTGGTTTCCGCCTGAAAGTGTCGATGTGCGGACATAGTCGTAGTCAATACCGGCTTCTTCCAGCACGTTGGCAACCATCGACATGTACGGCGACAGCCAGAAACCATAGAGTTTAGGAAATGCCGCCTTCATGTTGTCCTCGCCGAGATCGGATTGCCGTACTCTACAGCGATTGCGACGCGTGTTCCTGACGTTAGCGAAGGGTCGATGGTCGCGGGCGATGGCAGCGGGCCGCTGGCATGGAGGGCATGGGAAGGCATGGAGCGTATGGAGAGTGATGCCGGGAGATCACCGCTGCGTTACCACGTGACCGGTGGGATCACGCACGATTTGCAGCGGGCAGGAATCGGAGTCCGCGCGTGGCGGGGTGGGCGTGCGGCAGAAAGTCAGGAGGTGCCGATATGGCACAGGTCAGATACATCGTGACGGACGTTGAGACGTCGATCGCGTTCTACGAGAAGCTGGGGTTCTCGCTGGTCGAGCAGTACGGTCCGGCGATGGCGACATTGGCGTGCGGTGATCTGCGCCTGTGGGTCGCCGGGCCGGCCGCGTCAGCGTCGAAACCGATGCCCGACGGCTGCAAACCTGAGCCCGGTGGGTGGGGCCAGTTTGTCCTCACGGTGGATGATATTGAAGAGGTTTCTAAGTCGTTGCAGGCGCAGGGCGTGGTATTCAGGAACGAGGTACTTGCAGGTCTCGGCGGGCGCCAGGTGTTGTGCGAGGACCCGTCCGGAAACGTGGTGGAGCTTCTTCAGCCCGGATCGGGGATTAGGGGGGATTAGGGG
>Ga0115002_10004489_pt1 | contig 16856 bp, 17 predicted proteins | sample ArcticOcean_MG_C_8_FD_89576 | JGI IMG/M metagenome (GOLD analysis project Ga0115002, IMG submission 89576) | Marine microbial communities from western Arctic Ocean - ArcticOcean_MG_CB11_86 | ecosystem: Environmental > Aquatic > Marine > Oceanic | place: Arctic Ocean: Canada Basin | collected... | reverse complement strand
GGACGCAAGCGACCGATGATTACCGTCAACGACGAGGTCGTCTGGCGCAATGAGAAACTCTATCCCAATCCCATCGTCCATATGATCCTCGCGGAGCAGGATCATGTTGTGGTGCTGCTCGAGCGGCCAGGAAAATTCAGTATTCGTCTCGAATGACTGAATTGATCACCATTTCAGCTGAGCCGAGGCGTGCAGGTAGTTCTCGGCCCCCCCTACTGATCATGTTGCATGGATTTGGCAGTCACGAAAATGATCTGATGGGCCTCGTTGAATTCGTCGATCCACGATACCGCGTGATCAGTGTACGGGCCCCCGTGCCTCTCGAGACGGGGGGGTATGCCTGGTTTCCCATCGAGTTTTCGCCGGTGGGTATGGTCATGGATATCGACGAGGGCATGCGTTCACGAGGTCTTCTTCTGGATCTCGTACAGCGACTGCAGGTGACGTACGGCAACGATGGCTCAGACACGATCGCCCTTGGGTTCAGCCAGGGGGGTGCTATGGCATTGAGCCTGCTTCTGGCCAAACCGAGTCAGATGGCGGGCGTCGCATTTTTGTCGGGCGTTTGGCTGCGTGAGTTGCTTCCAGACGACGAGACCCTCTTGACGGCCCTACAGGATAAACCCGTCTTGCAGACTCACGGCACAAATGATCCGCTGTTGCCCATCAACAAAGCGCATCGAACGCGAGACATCCTTGAATCGCTGCCGATCGACTTGAACTACAAAGAGTATCCCATGGGCCACGAGATCAGCGGTGAGTGTCTGGAAGATCTGCAAGACTGGCTCACGAGCCGATTGCCCACGGACTGATTCCCGTCGCGGTCAGGGGCCATCAAACCCAACCAGCACTTTCCTGCTGCACGATGGTGGCCATCGCGTCCAACCAGCGGGGATGATCGTTGACGCAGGGGACCAGATGAAGTTGCCCGCCACCGGTTTCATGAAACTGCCGCTGTCCTTCATGTCCGATCTCGTCAATCGTTTCCAGGCAATCTGCCGTGAATCCCGGGCACGTTACTACGAGGGATTCAAGCTTTTCTCGACCGAGATCGGCGAGCAGATCCTCTGTGTAGGGTTGTAACCACGGTTCCTTGCCAAAACGCGATTGGAAACCGAGGCGCCATTGCCCCTCGTTGAGGCCTAAGGCCGTTGCCAGCAACTGCGCGGTCCGTTCGCACTGTTGCCGATACGGATCTCCTTCTTCGACATATCTGGCGGGGATCCCATGGAACGTGATCAGATAGCGATCAGGTGCTCGATCCAGGGCCTGAACCTGCTCCTCCACACGCACCTTGAGGCTGTCGATGTAGGCAGGATGCTCGAAGTAGGGTGGAATAAATCGCAAGGTCGGCATGCGGCGCCGGCGATCGAAAAACAGTGGACAGCGGCGCCCAAAGGCCGCCTGGTTGATTCCGTCGTAGATCGATGCTGTCGTCGAACAGGAAAATTGCGGAAACATGGGAAGCACGACGATTCGTTCGATCCCCTCTTTCTGCAGCTGTGACATGGCTGCCTCGATATTTGGCTCGCCATATCGCATCCCCAGAATGACACGAAATCCCTTCCCCAATCTCTGTTGCAATCCTGCAGTCTGCGCCTGCGACGTGAGGAGCAGCGGCGAACCCGCCTCCGTCCAGATTCTTGCATAGAGGCGGGCCGATCTGGCGGGTCTGCGGGTCAGGATGAACAGATAGAGGATAGGAAGCCACTTCCACCACTTCAGATCGATGACACGCGGGTCTGATAAAAACTGCCTCAGATAGGGCCGCAGAGCGGCCGCTGTCGGTGCTGCCGGTGTGCCCAGTTGAGCGACAACCACACCCACTGGAGTGGATGTGGTCAACGAGGGGGAAGACAATGCTTGGTCCTCAGGTTTGCCGGCGCCAGAAGTGGTTGCCTATCTTGCGGCGGCCGTCGGTCGAATAATTAAAGATCAGTGCGTGAATATACCCGACGTGCTTTCAAACACCACCCGAAGCGAATGAGACTGCCATGCGCTGTGTTTTCGTCGGTGTAGAATATGCTGGAAAAACGACACTCATCAATCTGCTGACAAAATACTACCAGCAGCGTGCCCAGCGGGTCCACGTAGACGACCATTTTACCATCCCCGATTCGACGCTCAGCGCCGAGTCTCGTGAATTAATGCTCGGTTTCCCCAACGACGTGAAGGAGCGGATGCAGCGCATGCAACTGCAGTATCATGTCGAAGTCATTCGTAATTATGCGCACACCATGATCAGTGGCTGGCATATTGAAGAGGCGATCTACTCCGAGGTATACGGTGAAGACGAAGACAGCCCGTACTATCCTCGCTACGTCTACCGTCATCAGCGTCTATACGAGGCGCAGGTCCTGGAATCCCACCTGCCTGATGTTGTCCTCATTCACGTGACGGCAAGTGCAGAGGCGATTCGTGGTCGGTTGCAAGCAGATGCTCACGAATATCAGATCATCAAAGAAGGGGACATCGAGCGCTTGCAGGGCCGTTTTGCGGAGGAGGTCGATCGATCTCTGTTCACCGACAAGGGGCGAATGATCCAACTGGATACGACAGGCAAGACGCCCAGCGAGTCTCTCGATGAACTGTTGCTGCTGAGCGACCCCCTCATCACGGCAGGTGAGTTGGCCCTTCGAGCTATGGACGTGCCGGCGACAGAGCACGAGGTCCGCTATGAAAACGGTGTACGCAAAATAGTACCCACGTCGGGGGCCTGATGCGATTCACGCTTCTCGGCAGTGGCGCTGTGCGCAACAATCCACGCAGGGCGGGACCGGCGCAGATCGTCCATGTTGATGAGCAGCGTTTTTTGTTCGACTGTGGCCGTGGCGCGTGCCTGCGGTTAGCACAGCAGGACGAAAAAGTTGAGGAGATCGATCGTCTCTTCCTCACACATCTGCACTTCGATCACATCGTCGATGTACCGTATTTCGTTTTTGTGGGCTGGAACAATTCTCGCCAGAATCAGTTGCGAATCACGGGACCACGGGGAACCGCAGCCTTCCTTGAGAGGCTGATTCGCCCACCTTTCGAGCAGGACATCGCCAGTCGTCTCGGTCACGGCAAGAGTGACTTCGGACTCGATCCACAAGTGGTTGAGGTGGGAGAGCGCGGTCTCTTTTACGACGAGGACGGTGTTCGTGTCAGTGCTGCATTCACCGATCACTCCGACATGCCGACCATCGCCTACAAAGTAGAGGCTCAGGGGCAGTGTATTGTGATTAGTGGAGACGGGCTGCCACAAGACGATTTTGTGGAATTTGCCCGAGATGCCGATCTACTGGTCTACGAATGCTCCGGGACGCAGGAGTTTCTCGACGAGCAGCCCTGGGGGACGTGGCATATCATCCCCGAGGCCCTTGCAGATCTGGCGACTCGCTGCGGTGCCAAACGCTTGATGATCAAACATCTCGTTATCGAAGACATCACTGGAGATCTAGCCGCCGTTGAGCGCATGGGCGAGACAATTCAAAGCCGCTTCGATGGCGAAGTATTTGTTGGGACAGATGGACTGGTTGTCGATTTGGGGAGTAAATAGGCTCAGATGGCGGCAATGCTTCCACTGAAGAAGGTGGAGATCCGTCGTCTCTTTGAACAAGCGGCTCAGCAGTATCCGCCGCAGGCACACGTCGCCTTTCTGCTTCAGAGCATGGAAGATCCCCGCAATGTCGGGTCCATATTTCGTGTAGCAGATGCTGTCGGTGCTGACGAGATCATTTTCACCGGTAAGACACCCACACCCCCACATGATGAAATTGATCGCACGTCACGCGGCCATGACCGACGTATCCCATGGCGTCGCATCGGCCGCATCGACGAAGCTATCGATATGCTACGCGACGAGGGATATCAAATTGTTGCCCTCGAGACGGCAAGGGGAACTCGTTGTTTCCTCGACTATTCCTACACTGACAAAGTATGTCTGGTTCTGGGCAACGAGTCAGGCGGCGTCTACCCAGCCACATTGGGTAAGTGTGATGGAGCGGTTTTCGTTCCCATGTATGGCAAAGGGCCCTCAATGAACGTGCATGTTGCTGCTGCCCTCGTCGCCTACCAGGCACTGCTGACCCCACGCATACCGGAAGTCGCATCAGAGCAGACTCCCGAGGCGCAGACCCACGAATAAGGGGGCTCCATGAGCAAGAGACACGTCTTGATTACAGGGGCAGCTGGCCGGGTGGGGACCATCCTTCGACAACAGTGGGGTGATCGCTATCAGCTGCGGCTGGCCGACGTAGCAGCCGTCGATGACCTGGCAGCGCACGAACAATTCCAGCAACTGGATGTCACAGACCTGTCCGCTTTCGCAAGCGTGTGTGAAGGGATCGACACCGTCGTTCATCTCGCTGCCGATCCGAGCCCGAGAGCAGACTTCTACGAGACGCTGCTGCAGCGCAACATCATCGGCGGATACAATGGTTTCGAAGCGGCTCGCCAGGCGGGTTGTCGACGTCTCGTGTTTGCATCCAGTATCCACGCTGTCCTCGGCAATGGCCAGTCACGCAGCCCTGCGCCCTGGGATACCCCTACCTATCCGCAAAACCTGTATGGTGCGACCAAGTGCTGGGGTGAGGCGCTGGCGAGGGTCTATGATGCGCAACATTCACTTTCCTGTATCTGTGTGAGGCTCACGTCACCAAGTTTTGATCAAAAGACCTTTGACGCCAAAGCGCAGGATCATGGCATCAGCGAGCGGGATGCGGCCAGTCTATTCGGTCGCTGTGTTGACGCGGATGATGACGTTGGGTTTGCCATCGTCAATGGTGTCTCACGCCACAAGGACCCCTGGTTCGACGTGAGCTGCTCGGATCCGCGCGTGTCTTTCATCCCTCAGGATGGAACCGCGTTTCCAAGAGCGCAGTAGGCTCTGTGTGTGACGTATTGGCTCTGTGTGTCACGAAGGGGCTACGTGTGACGAGCCTCCAGGTCGCGATAGGCCTCTACGCGCTCGTCATATAGAGTCACGGCCTGCGCCCGCGGTTTCATACTCGCACCGGGCAAGGGTCGGCTGAACTCAGATACCGTCTGTGACCACGATACCGGCGCGCCCAACGCAGTCATGTGGCCATGCCAGGCGCGTAGGGCGGCACCAAGGGCTGCGGCATTTGTTGTTTGGAATTGCTGCACTTCACAATCGTGAACGTCTGCAAACACCTGCAAGATTTCTGCATTCGCAGAAGCGCCGCCCGTGACGGAGATGGACTGGACATTCACGCCCATCCACTCTGCATGGATTCGCGACGACAGGGCCTGGGCTTCGATGACAGCACGCACATTTGCAGCGGGTTTCTCTGGATCAAGATTTTGGCGGATCACTCCAGATGTCGAAATGTGTGGAACAATCTCCGCATGGAAATAGGGCAGCATCAGACCTCCATCGTTGCCCGGATTCGTCTGACGAAGGCCCGCGGCGAAGCCCTCCCAATCCAGATTGAACTGGTCGCGGACCGCTTCCCGGGCAAGGGACCCATTCAGAAAGCAGATCAGCGCCATATAGTGCACGCCATCAGGCGAGGCAAAGAGGGCTCCCTCGCCCGTACTCGAGATCCTCACCTGATCCATGCAGGCGAAGAACGTGTCTGAGGTCCCCAAGCTCAGAGCCAATTTTCCGGGTTCTACCAGGCCGAGCCCAATCAGACTACAGGGATTGTCTCCCGAAAAGGGGAGCACGTTGCACGTCGGGCTGAATCCGTAGCGGTCTACCCAGTACGGACTCATCGTACCAACAATGGAGTCGGCCTTGATAATTGGTAGCAGACGTCGGCCCAAATCCGGTGCCGTCGCAGTCAGCGCGTCCTGGCTCCATCGTCGCCGGCCAATATCCATCAGATTCGTGCCACTGCCATCGCCGGCATCTACAGGTACGATGCGTCCCGCCAGCAAACTGGCCATAAAAGACGAGACAAGGCAGATGTTGGTCGTTCGTTCGTAAGATTCTGGTTCCTGTTGCGCGAACTTGCGAATCTGTGGCCCGCTAAATCTTTCAAAGGCGGTGTTGCCTGTCAGTTCCAGCAATCGCTGTCGCCCGCCGACACCGGCTTCAATTTCATCGCACTGCAGGCGGGTGGACGTGTCCATCCACACAGGCGCCGTGGGACGGGAAAAGACATTGCCGAGTTGTTCAGCCAGCGACAGATCTGCTCGCAATCCACCGAGGACACCTGCGGCACTCTGATTGAGATACACCGTGCCATGCTGTTGACCACTACCGCTGATGGCCTCAATCGAGGTCAGGTCGATACCGCTTTCGCGCAGTTGGCTACACAGTGTCTCCAAGGCTTCGGCCCACATCAGTGGTGGCGAATGAACTACGCTAGTATTCGCGTCGAGGACCCCGTTCTCAACGCCGTATTTCTCTGCATAGTGTTCATCGAAATTCACCGACTTCTCGACGACGATCTGCGATGACGACGTGTCGATGACCAGTCCTGTCATAGACTGAGTACTGGCGTCGATTCCGAGGAAGTTGCCCATGGATACACCCCTGGTTAAGTTCGTCCGTTCACCTGAGCGCGACCCATTTTGGGTCTCACAGGGTCTCAAACTTAACGTCGTGGGAAGTTTGTGAGGAAGTCCAGAGCAACGTGAATGCTCAGGTGATCTTTGTCCGCCGCCATTTTTCCACTATTCGCCCTTCATGAGGATGTACATGTCCCGTCTGGACCAGGCTGACCCCGAGGTAAGTGCCATGATTGCCGCCGAGCAACGGCGACAACATGCCAAGATCCGACTAATTCCCTCTGAGAACTATGTCAGTCAAGCTGTCCTTGATGCGACCGGCTCCATCCTGACAAACAAATATTCCGAGGGTTATCCTGGGGATCGCTACTACGAGGGTCAGCAGCAGATCGACAAAATCGAGCAGCTGGCGATCGATCGGGCGCGCGCTCTGTTCGGCGCCGAGCATATCAATGTGCAGCCCTATTCGGGATCCCCGGCGAACCAGGCCGTCTATGTTGCATTGGCGCAGCCAGGCGATACAGTGATGGGACTTTCTCTGGCACACGGTGGTCACCTGACACACGGTGCCGGCGTGAGTATCTCAGGACTTCACTACAACGCGGTTCAGTATGGTGTTGATGTTGACTCCGGCTATCTCGACTATGATGAGATCGAAAATTTGGCCGCTCAGATTCAACCAAAGCTGATCTTCTGCGGCACGACCGCCTATCCGCGCATCCTTGATTTCGAGCGCTTTGCCGCCATTGGCAAGAAAGTGGGCGCCCTCGTCGTTGCTGACATCGCCCACATTGCGGGCCTGGTCGCTGCAGGTGTCCACTCCAGTCCGGTTGATCATGTAGACGTCGTGACGACGACGACACACAAATCGCTGCGTGGCCCTCGCGGTGGCATGATCATGTGTCGAAAGCAATACGCTCAGGCAATCGACAAGGCAGTATTCCCAGGACTGCAAGGCGGGCCACACAACCACACGACGGCAGCTGTGGCTGTCGCTCTGAAGGAAGCGGATACCGACGAGTTTCGTCGCTATGCCCAGGCGATCGTCGACAACGCTCAGACCTTGGGCGCGGCTCTTGTGGAGAGAGGCTTTTGTGTGGTTTCCGGTGGAACAGATAATCATCTGCTCTTGATTGACATGAGCACCAAGGGTGTGACGGGCAACCAGATGAGCAAGGCCTTGGATGCAGCGGGAATCGTCTGCAACTACAACCTCGTCCCCGGAGACCCCCGATCCGCTCGGCGCCCAAGTGGGATTCGAATTGGCACACCGGCGATCACCAGTCGCGGTTTCGGCGCCAATGAAATGCTGCAACTGGCAGACTGGATGAATGAAGTCGCCGAGATTCGCGCTGATGCGTCGATCGAACAAGACGCACGTCGCCAGGCTTATCGCCGGATTGCCGGTCAGGTACGTGAAGTATGCGATCGATTTCCGGCACCCGGAATCGACGCACCTAACTGACAGGATTCCGATGAAGATCACTCGTATCACCCTTCACATCGTCAACGTGCCTGAAGGTCGCTGGTGGTGGTCCGATGACACCTATGGCCAACCTTTGCATCAGTGTGCGGAGCACGGTATTGCCGAGGTGGAAACGGACGAAGGCTTGATCGGACTGACCCAGATCGAGCGGTTCACTGATCAGGCGGTGATCGACGAGCAGCTACGAGATTGGTTGGGCACAGACGTTCTCCGCTACAATCTCGCGCAGCCGAGACCGCAAATGGCGGCTTCTTTCGAGCAAGCGATTCTGGATCTGCGAGGTCAGGCGTTGGGTGTGCCAATTCATCAATTGCTTGGTGGCCGGTTGAGAGATGCAGTGCCTATTACGCAATGCACCGGATACAAGACGCCCCAACACACGGGCGAGGATGCGGCGTGGGGTTGGGAGCGAGGGTTTCGTTTCTACAAGATGAAGTGTATTACCCAACGCGAGATGGACGACGAGCAGCGCATCCGCTACGTCGTCGATCGCGTGGAGGCAATCCATGCTGCGGCACCTGGTATGCGTGTGCGTCCAGATATTCGATGGCGTCTGGGAGAGGTCTGGGCTGCTCAAGAATTGGCGCGGCGATTGCGGGATCTGCCAATGGAGTCCCTGGAAAGTCCGATCACCAAGGCGGCAGCTGGAGGTAGCCACAGCGAGTGGAGGCGGCTTCGACACACGATTCATCTTCCCATCGGCGATCACGTCAATGGCAGCGACGATCTGTTGCGTCGCTTTCAAGCTGAAGCGCTAGACTACGCGATAGTTGGTAGCGCGAGTCATCTTCAGACCTTGGCTGAGAGTCGATTGGCGCATGATCTTGGGATGGGTGGATGGTCGCAATGCGTTGCCTACGGCCCGGGTGCCGCCATGGGCCTGCAATTGGCGGCCTGTATGCCTCACTTAAGCCAGCCATACGACATGGTAGGTCCTATCGCCTGGGAGCACGATTTGACTCTGGAACCATTCGAATTCGAGGATGGTGCCCTCCTCGTCCCCGATCGACCTGGGCTTGGTTTCACTCTCGATCTCGATGCAATCAACAACTACCTCGTAAATCGATTCATCTACGAGACGGACTGACGACACCTGTCGTCAATTCTCTATTGTCCATTCGGCTCACGTCGTAACCAGAGGTCGCGGCGTATTTCCAGATCAGGTACACCCCAATGACCCACGTATATGAGCGTCTCGGCATCAAGCCAATTATCAACGCCCTTGGACCGGCGACTCGCGTGAGTGGATCCATCATGCCGACGCAGGTTGCCGACGCGATGCGTGAGGCCTCGCAGTATTGCGTCGACATTACCTCTTTGCAGGCTCGTGCGAGTCAGCTGATCTCCCAGCACACGGGAGCAGAGGCCGGTTATGTCACCAGTGGCGCCGCAGCCGGCCTGTTGTTGGGGACCGCCGCCAGCGTGACCGGGTTAGACCCGTCTTTGATGAATCGACTGCCGGACACAACAGGGATGAAGAACCGTGTCGTGATGGCTCGCAGCCACCGCAATTTTTACGATCATGCAGTGCGATCTGTTGGCATCGATCTGGTAGAAGTTGGCATTGCTGATCGTTACTCCGGTGCCGGTGTCCGTGACGCGGAACCTTGGGAGTATGCCGCGGCGATCGACGACAATACTGCGGCGGTGTTTTACGTCGCCTATACGCACACAGAGCCCGATCTACCCTCCGTTGTCGCTGTGGCACACGAGGCGGGAGTTCCCGTCATCGTCGATGCAGCGGGGCAACTGCCACCGGCGAGCAACCTGCGACGTTTTATCGACGAGGGGGCTGACTTGGTGGCCTTCAGTGGCGGCAAGGCGATTCGTGGTCCGCAAGCGTCTGGCATTCTTTGCGGACGGCGCGATTTGATCGAGGCGGTCGCTCTACAACACCTTGACCTGGACATCCTTTGGGATCAGTGGAATCCGCCCATCGAGTTGATCGACAAACGCCATTTGCCTGGCGCGCCGCATCACGGCATTGGTCGGCCTTGTAAAGTTGGAAAAGAAGAGATCGTCGGATTGTTGACAGCGCTGGAGTTGTTTGTCGAACAAGACCCTGACGCACGTCGCGCGGCATGGTTGGACCTGATGCAGCAATTGATGGATGCGGCTGGGGAGATTCCCGGTGTTGAGATCCAATTGGTCAATGATCCCAAGCGATCCGAGATACCCGTCGTCCAGGCACAGATCGATGAGGACCTCTGCGGCATGACAGCGCTGGATGTGATTCGTCAACTACAAGACTCAGAACCATCGATTCAGGCCAACCCTACAAATGTTCGCGAGGGGGGCGTCGGTTTCGGACCCATGTGTCTGAAGGAGGGCGAACCTGAGATCGTCGGCCACCGCCTGCGAGAAATTCTTGGTGCTGCCTAGTCTTTAGGTCGAGCCTGGCGTGGTGGAGCGATGCGCCGGCTCTGCAGAACAGTTTGTGCCATTGCAGCTCGCAGCATCGACTGTGCTCAGCGATAGCGTTGCAGAATTGCATCCCACTCACCGCGGGCACGCAAGATCAGCTCGATCACCTCACGGACGGCCCCGTCGCCGCCGCGAGCCTCGGTCACGTAGTCGGCTACAGACTTCACTTCCTGTCTCGCGTTGGCAACGGCCACCGCAAGCCCGGCGCGTCTCAGTAAGGGTGTATCCGGCAGGTCATCGCCGACATAGGCGACTTCCTCGTCAGTGACACCGGCCGCAGCGCAGATCTCCTCGTAGGGATCCACCTTCTCCAGACGATTCTGGTAGATGTATGTCACACCGAGCATCTCGGCCCGGTATGTGATGCCGGGGGACTCCCTGCCCGAGATGATTCCGCTCACGTGGCCCGCAGCATGCCACCAGCGGAATCCCTGACCATCCAAGGCGCTGACAGCCTTCGTCTCAACAATCTGCCCATCCGGACCGGGCACATACACCATTCGCCCATCCGTCCAGACACCATCCACATCGGTCAGAAGTAGACGGATTTTCGCTGCTGCTGCAACAAGCTGAGGATGTGGTGCAGTCGTCATGAGTGTGTCTTGCCGCACATGGGTGCGATTCTCATGACTTTCCCTGGGTTAAGGATGCGCGCCAGGTTGGTCCGCGTCCCGGGATGGTCGCGAAAACGGCGTTTCATCGACATACCTCTCTCATGATTGTTCAGCCTGCTGTGCACCATAATAGGCGGCTCCCAGCAGGGCAGTTCGATCATTTCGGATAATGTGCACGGGAATCCGCTGCAGGATGTCTGAGATACGGCCCTTTTCTACAAAGGCCGTCATGAAGGCACCTTCGGCAAGTTTGTCAGCGATTTTCGGGGCAATCCCGCCACCGATGAAAACGCCACCTGTCGCCAGAAACTTGAGCGCAAGATTCCCCGCTTCGGCACCATAGAGCGAGACGAACAGGTCCAGTGCTGCCATGGCCAGGTCTGATCCACCCTCGGTGGCAGCCTCGGAGATGATCCGTGCTCCCGCGCCTCGATCGACCAATTGTTCGCGCAGCCAATCCGGCTCTTTCCCGTGGCCCGTGTCGCGCAGGAATTCGTAGATGTTCACCAGACCCATCCCGGAGACAACGCGCTCCCAGCTGACGTGTCCATGGCGCTCAAACAGATACTTCCAGAGGTCCGCTTCTATGCCCGTGCCGGGTGCAAAGGATGCGTGACCTCCTTCAGAAGGGACCGCAACGTGTCCTGTGCCAATCCAGGTGAGGCCTGCTTCACCCAGACCCGTGCCGGCGGCGATGACGGCGGCGTTGCCTTCGCGATCTGGTTCGCCTGCACTCAGTTCAATGAGATCGTCTGGACCCAACGCGAGTGTTCCGTAGGCGGTCGCTTCCAGGTCGTTCAGCAGAAACACATCAGCGATGCCCAGGTATTGCTTGATGTAATCTGGGTCGATGACCCACGGTAGATTCACCGGTTCAACAGGCGGATGCCGTGCCGGTCCAGGCACACCGAGAACGATGCGACTCGGTATTTTCTGCTCACAGGTCTGTAAAAATGCCAGCAGAAGTTCGGCAATTCCGGGATACTGGGTGGAGTCATAACGTGCGGATGAGACCTCAACTATGCCGTTCGCCGACGTGCGGTAGAGTCCCAGATACGTCTTTGTACCGCCAACATCAGCCGCGAGGATCATCCTCTTACGCCTCTTCCCATTGTCGCCATTCCCTGTCAGACAAAGCCTGCGCCTCAGCAGGCCCCCACGTCCCCGCTGCATAGGACGGTACCTGTGCAGCGGAGGTCGCGTTCCATGCTTCCATGATCGGCATCAGCAATTCCCAGGATCTCTCGATCCAGTCTCTGGATGCGAACAATGTTCCGTCTCCGACGAGACAGTTGAGGATCAGTGGTTCGTACGCCGCAGAATTGCGGCCGTCAAAATGATCGGTGTAGCAGAAGTCCATGTCCACTGTATCCGGATGGACATCGGGTCCGGGTCGTCTGCCACTGAAGGCGAGGCAGATCCCTTCCTCCGGCTGGATTCAGATCGTCAGAGTGCTCGCTCGCGGTGGTTGGTCGCCGAAGATCAAGTGTGGCGGCTGCTTGAAGTGCAGTGTCACTGAACTTGTGCGTCGCGCCATGCGTTTGCCCGTGCGCACATAGAACGGCACGCCCTGCCAGCGCCAATTGTCGACAGTGAACTCGACTGCAGCGAATGTCTCGGTTCGCGATGCGCACGGACTCGGCATCGAATGTTGACGGCGGCTCCATGGCGATGACACACATCACTTGCAGCAGATGATTCTGAATCATGTCACGTAGCGCGCCCGACATCTGTGTTCGAGCCACACCAACAAGGGCGAACTCTTGCGGCAGGCGGCCCTGCCGTGACATGCCATATTGCGGGAAGCAGCTTGCGTCGCGTCAGATCGCCGGAGACCTCAGGGTGACGGAAACTCAGCCACGTCCGGCCACATGTACACGCTGATCTTCGATCGCCGCCAACAACTTGTCGAAGGGTTCGACAAACAGACGCACCGCATCTGCCTGCAACCGATCTGTCACCTCTGAGATCGAGATCCCAGAGGTAGCAAGAGCGGCCATGACGTCTGCCGCTTCATCCACGCGTTCTTCGAGGGCTGCTTTGGCAATGCCGTGGTCGCGGAAGGCAAGGTATGTCGCCTCGGGCATGGTGTTGACGGTCTGGGGACCGATCAGCTCTTCCACATACAGAACGTCTCGGTAGGCGGGATTCTTCACGCTCGTACTCGCCCAAAGCAGACGTTGAGGACGTGCACCGGCCGCAGACAGGGACTGCCAGCTGTCTTCAGACAACAACTGTTTGAAGGACGCATAGGCCAACTTGGCATTGGCAATGGCGACACGTCCCTTGAGAGCTCGCATCGCGACGCGTCGCTCCGCACTGTCGATGTTTGGCAACATTTCGTCGATCTGTCCATCGATGGCGGCGTCGATCCGACTGACAAAGAAACTGGCGACACTACCGACACGCGACACATCGCCGCCGCTGTCTCGCAGTTGCTCGAGTCCTGCGATGTACGCTCTGGCCACGTCCAGATAATTCTCCTGGGAGAACAGCAACGTGACATTGATGTTGATTCCCTGCGCGATCAGCTGCTCGACGGCCGGCACGCCAGCCGCCGTTCCGGGGACCTTGATCATCACATTTTGCCGTCCCACTTCGTTCGCCAGACGCAGTGCCTCTTCGACGGTGCCCTGTGTATCGTCCGCCAGGTGCGGCGATACTTCGAGCGACACATAACCATCAGCGCCTTCAGTGCGCTCGTAGACTTGCAACATGACATCAGCGGCCCAGCGAATGTCCTCGATGGCAATCGATTCATAGATCTGCAGAGGTTGCAGCCCACCTATGGACAGCTGACGCAAGACACCACGGTAATCGTCGGAACCCGAGATCGCTTTCTCGAAGATCGCCGGATTCGATGTCATTCCCGACAACCCATCTTGGTCAATCAGACGGTTCAACTCACCCGTTGTGATCATGCTGCGGCCGATGTTGTCATACCAGACGCTCTGACCTTGCTGGCCGAGATCGACGAGCGGATTCGACATGGGAGGATGACTCCTGGTGGCTATGGAACGCACATGGGCCCGATGGGCAACTGCCATCGGTCGCCGGAAGGCGGTGAAGTGCAAGCACAGTGCAGTGGAGGCACTTCGGGCGTATAATATCCTGACTCCGCGCACGAGCGGCAACATGTGCACAAGGCAGCGTTCATCCACAATCAATTGAAGCCGCCTCTTTCGTAGGAAGCGGCCGAGCTATGGCGAAATATCTGGTAACTGGAGGGGCCGGCTTCATTGGCTCTCATCTGTGTGCTCGACTGTGTTCTGACGGTCACGATGTACGCGCCCTGGATGACCTGTCGAGTGGACATCGTGCCAATCTCGACGGTGTCGATGTCGACCTCATCGTCGGTGATCTACGGGATCAGGAAGCCTTGGAATGCGCCACGGAGGGAGCCGACTACGTTCTCCACCACGCGGCGATTGCCTCGGTCCAATATTCCGTCGAGCATCCACTCCAGGAGCAAGACGTCAACGTCGTCGGCACACTGCGCCTGCTGGAGGCGGCCCGTGCGGCAGGTGTCAAGAGAGTGGTGTTTGCTGCTTCTGCCGCGGCCTACGGAGCCGATGAGACAGTGCCCAAACAGGAATCAATGCCCGCGGTACCTATCTCTCCCTACGGTCTGTCAAAAGTTAGTGGCGAACACTACTGCCGCGTTTGGTCGCACGTCTACGAGCTCGAAACCATCTGCCTCAGATACTTCAACATCTTTGGTCCACGGCAAGACCCGGCAAGTCCCTACAGTGGAGTGATCTCAATATTTGCCCGCACGATGATCGAGGGTCGGGCACCGATGGTTCATGGTGATGGAGAACAGTCGCGGGATTTCACTTACGTTGACAATGTCGTCGAGGCCAACCTGCGGGCCTGTGCGATGGAGCAAACGGCGGGTCAGGTCTACAACATTGGCTGCGCTCGCGCGATCACGATCAACCAATTGGTTCAGGCCATCAATACCGCACTGGGAAGCGAGTTGATCCCCAAGCACGTGACGTCACGCTCGGGGGATGTGCGTGCATCGTTGGCCGACATCACAGCGGCATGCAATGCCCTTGGCTATTCGCCTACCACGACCTTCGAGGACGGTCTGGTCAGGACGCTCGACTGGATGAGGGGTGATTAGAACCCCCTGGTCCCAACAAGTCGGTGTTATCTTGAAGTAGATTCTCGTCCCTCTCGCATCGCGATTTTTTCTATGGCAGATATCATCGACGGCAAGAAGCGCATTCCCTTCATGCGCGGAATGCTTGTGCATCATCTCATTCAACACGGTCTCGATCACGAGACGGCCTATGATGTCGCCGACGAAGTGCGCTCCGCTTTGCGGGGTCGCAAGGATGATGTTCGGCGCGATGAACTCCTGACGCTGATCAACGATCTGCTGACCCAGGCGCAAGCTGACCATGAGATTCGCGATCTCGTATTCTGGGAAGCGGTCCCCACATCCATCACGGTCGATGTTCGGGACAGTGCTCACCCCTTCTCTCGCGAGCGACTGGCGCATTCGGTACAGGTCGCCGGTCTGGCCCCTGATCAAGCTCTCGAGATGGCGCGTCTCGTCGAGGAGCGCCTGCTGGAACAACGGCGAGCCCGTGTCGATAGCGAAGAATTGGAAGTCCTCGTCGCCAATGTGCTAGACGAGAAATACGGCCGCGGTTTCGTTGAGCGGTATCGCGTCTGGCGCGCATGGGGTGATATCGGCAGACCGCTGGTTATCCTGATTGGTGGAGCCTCTGGTGTCGGCAAGACATCCCTCGCGATCAATTTGGCCAACGTGTTGGATATCCCTCGCGTCGTGGCGACGGATGACATTCGGCAGATTCTTCGTCTGACACTTTCGCCCGAATTCATGCCATCGATCCATCGCTCCTCCTACGCGACATCGCGAGATGTACAACTACCCAATTCATCGACGGAAAATCCCGTGATCAGCGGATTCCGTGATCAGGCGCGCGTCGTTGGCGTAGGGGTGCGAGCCATTATAAGTCGCTGTATCGAGGAAAACACGAGTGTCATCGTTGATGGGGTGCACCTGGTTCCCGGATTTACAGACCTCAGCGAGTTCGTCGACGATGCGCTCATCGTTCCCATGTGCCTGGCTGTGACCGATCGGCAGATCTATGAGGAGCGCTTCGCACGCCGGGCTGATCAGGCGCCCAATCGCCCCAAGAAGCGCTATTTGGACAATCTGGAGGACATCCTCGCCATCCAGCAGCACATCCTGGACGAGAGTGATCAAGAGGATATTCCGGTGATCGAGGTGACGACCGTTGAGTATCCGACCAGTGCTGCTGTGACACTTGTGGCGGAACGCTTGCGCAGGGAGCGCGACGTCAAGCGTTTTCTAAAGGATGCACAGAAGAAAAGGAAGAAACAGGCGTGATCTGACGCCCGTTTGTCTTTGCTCCCCCTCAAGGACCGGGCTATATTCACAAAATCAAGCATTAACTGACATTTAAAGGCTCCTTCTTGAGCCGATGACAGCGACTGGAACGACTACATGCTGGGCAAGAAGGACAACGGCACCGTTGCCGGCGGTAAGACCCTGAATACGATCATTGGTCGTGGTACGATCTTTGACGGTGTGATGAAAGTCGACAACAGTGTGCGCATAGATGGGGTCTTCAAAGGGGAGTTGTCGTGCTCAGGGGCACTGACCATCAGTCAGTCCGGTGAAGCCTACGCCCACCTCGAAGGTCGCGACATTTACATCAATGGAATTGTTCGCGGTACGGTGCGGGCAGAAAAGGTTCGATTCGACAGCCAGGCCCGATTTATTGGGGATGTGTATACGGGGGCCCTCTCGGTCTCTGAAGGGGCTGTTTTCCACGGCAGTTGCTCCATGGAGTCTGCAGCGGCTGAAG
>Ga0115002_10004484_pt1 | contig 16871 bp, 11 predicted proteins | sample ArcticOcean_MG_C_8_FD_89576 | JGI IMG/M metagenome (GOLD analysis project Ga0115002, IMG submission 89576) | Marine microbial communities from western Arctic Ocean - ArcticOcean_MG_CB11_86 | ecosystem: Environmental > Aquatic > Marine > Oceanic | place: Arctic Ocean: Canada Basin | collected... | reverse complement strand
GTCTCGGGTGACCGGGCCAAGGGCTTAGCGAAGAATCTCGACTGGCGCGTCCTCCGCTTCCGTCCCGATGTTGTCTCGGTCATGTTGGGCCTGAACGATTCCGGCGGAGGCCTTCCCGGCCGACAGGAATTTCGCGATCACTTGGCCACAATCGTGGATCGTCTGCGAAACGAAGGAGCCATCGTCTTGCTCAACACGCCCAACCGCATCAATCTGCTCAAGGCACGAGACCGACTTGACCTGCCGGGCTACGTGCAGATTGTTCGTGATGTGGCCGCAGAATTCGAGTTGCCACTGATCGATCATTGGTCGCATTGGGAAGAAGTGAAGTCGACCGCCAAAGATGTGCCGGGCTGGTTGGTCGATGACGGAATACATCCCGACTGCGAGGGGCATCGCGAACTGGCAAAATTTCTTTTCGCCGAGTTAGGCATCTTCGACGCCCGTAGCCGGACATGCAACGACTCGACCGATCGGTAGTGGGCTACCAGAAGACGATCAGGTTCAGCACTGCCAGCGTGACCAACAACAGCACCGTCCACATTGTGGCGCTGTGATACCAGCGAGTTTCGTCAAAGGGCGAAACTGGCATGTGGGGAACCTCGGCTTGGGATGTTTCCAGCCAAGTCGCTTTCCCAGATAATGGCCGACTTCGAGTTTCGGGTGGTTGCGAGCCGAGTGTCAGGCCGCGTAGTTCGTCCTTGTTCGCTCGCCCCAGAACCAGCGTCGTGACAATCATCGCAGCCGACGTTGTTCCCAAGCTCCACAGGTAGCCCCACCAGGTGTTCGTCCACCAAACTGGTAACACGGTGATGAACCGTGAAAGTCCGCAGAGAATTCCAACCAACAGTCCGATGGTTCCCGACGCACGATGCACGCGCGTCAGAATTCCCATCAGGTACACCGCCAGCAACGGCACAACCGCCACGCCGGTGAGCTTCAAGTAAAACTTGACCATGCCCGATTCAAGATAAGGTATGTAGAAGAACGAGACGGCGATGACGACGACAGTCGAGATTCGCGAGACTGTCAGGTAATGTCTGTCGTCGGCCTGTTTGACGAGAAATCGGGCGTACAAATCACGCGTGAAGACGGCTGCCAGTGACGAGCCGATCGAATCGTAAGTCGAGATCCCGCCGGCGATCAGCCCGGCGATCACGAGACCCGCCAAGCCGGATTGCATGGGAACGAGAAACTGTTCGACCAATAGCGGGAAGAGTTTGTCCGCCTGATCGATGGTCGGATACAAGGCCCGCCCCATAATGCCCAGCGTGACATTGAACCACATCACGCCCGCCGTCACCGTCCCGGCGAGGACCGCTGACATTTTCACATCCCACTCGCTGCGCGCGGCGAGCATTCGCATCGCTTGAGAATGGTTCACGACGCAGTAGGCCGTTAGCACGATGATCCAACCAACCACCATCAGCCAGGCAGGCGTCCCCGGTTCGGTCCCCCCTCCGACATGCAACATCTTCGCGGACAACCCGGCTTCGGCCTGTTCAAGCCGAGTATCGATGCCGTCCCAACCACCGACGGCTGACCAGACGGCCCACCACAGTGTAAACGATGCGGCGAGCATCACGACGGACTGCATAGCATCGGTCACGACGACTGACTTCAACCCTCCAGCCGCCGTGTAAACCGCTGCTCCGAGCGCGATCGCCACAACCAGCCACCATGTTTCGGTACCCCAACCGGTGAGCAAACTGAATGTGAGATACAGCGAGTAGGCCACGTTGGCCAGCACGTTGGTGCGGTATTGAATCTGGATGAAGACGCTTGCCAAGCGTGTTATCGGGCCGAAGCGATGCTCCAGGTATTCGGCGTTCGTGAACATCCCCATGCGATACATGGGCAGGAACACAACGTAGGCCACCACCAGCCAGCCGATGGTGATGCCCAGCCACCAACTGGAGATGTAACCCATCCCGCTGCGGTACGATTCTCCAGCGACCGCCACGTAGTCACCGCTGTCGACAGCGGTGGCGAACATCGACAGGCCGATCATCCACCAAGGCAGTCCACGCGCAGCCAGAAACCAATCGACCGACTTCTTAGTCTCGCGCGACTTCACCAATCCGAACAGGATGATCGCGCCGTTGATGCCGATGACCAAGCACCACTCGAACGGGCTCACGGGAGGATATCCTATCTTTAGAGTGTGCCACGAACTAGCAAACGTAACCCGCGCCAATCGCTACTTCTTCATCACGCTTTCGAGTTGTTGCTGTGCCGAGGCCTTCATGGCGGCGACGGCTTCATCGATGGAAAGTTCGGGCGGCGGACCGATGAACTCGAAGTTGTCGTATGTGTCTTCACCGCGCGCCAAAATAGCCTGCGGGCGGTTGCCGGTTTGAACACAGGATGTGGGCAGGTACCGAATAGTGAACCCGACCCGTTTCATGTCGGATTCGTTCCCATTGGAACCGTGGACGATTTTCACATGATGCAACGACATCTCGCCGGGATCGAGAACCACGTCGATCGCTGCGTCGTCATCGACATCCATCCCGATTTCCTGTCCTCGCGAAAGGAGATTATTTTCGGCGAAGGTCTCGGTGTGGGGCTGAATGGGCAGGTTCTGTGTTCCCGGCATGACCCGCATACAGCCGTTCTCGATTGTTGCCGGGGAGAGCGCAATCCAGGCGGTCACCACGTCGTGCGTGTCGAGGTTCCAATAGGTGCCGTCCTGGTGCCAGGAGATGAACTTCGGATCGCGTGGCTGTTTGGGGAACAGTCCCGTCGCCCAACCAACGATGTTCGGGCCGAGCACGTCTTCGACCGCGTCGAGAATTGTTGGGTTCACGACCAGATCGTAGGCCCAGCGGAAATGCAGGTGCATTTGTGCCAAGTCGGTTGCCTTGGGATTTTCACCGATGCGCTGTTCCAAGTCGTTGGACGCATCCAGCAGTGACGCGGCCTGCTTTTCGGAGAGCACACGCATGGGAAAAACGATTCCATCACGGTGGTAGGATGCGACTTGTTCGTCGGTGAGCAGTTTCGGCATGAGGAGTCGCTCCGCTTTCGGATTTAATCACAATCCGAAGCGTGAGCGAGGGACAATGGGCAAACGGTCGAAGTGGTTCCAGCAATTCAACGAGCTGCCCCGCGTCCCTCGCTCACGCTTCGGGTCAAGAATACACGACTCGACACCAAAGAAAAACGCGGCGTCGTGCCTGAGCACAACGCCGCGAGTAAACACGATTTTCTTGACGAGCCAGATCAGACCAGTTCGGCGATCGGATCGCGGTGTTCCAGCAGGTACTGCGGTCGACCGGCCGGGTCGGTGAGCTGAGCCGTTTTGGAATCGATTCCCAAGTTGTGGTACAGCGTGGCGAGCACTTCCTGGAAATGCACGGGACGGTTGTTAGCCGTTTCGGCATTGCGGGTTGTCGAACCAATCGCTTGACCGGTCTGCATGCCACCGCCGGCCATCCAGGCCATGGCGACGCGGGGCCAGTGATCGCGACCGGCACGTGCGTTGACGCGCGGCGTACGACCGAATTCACCCCACATAACGATCGACACGTCGTCGAGCATGCCATGGCTTTCGAGATCGTCGATAAGGGCACTCAACGATTGATCGATACCCGGCAGGTTACGATCCTTCAATGTCTTGAAGTTGTTGCTGTGAGTATCCCAGCCGCCGAACGCATTCATCGTGATGACGCGGACGCCAACTTGAATCAACCGACGAGCCGTCAGCACGGCTGAACCGGCTTTCCCATAGCGTGCCACGATACGGGGGTCTTCTTTCTTGAGGTCGAGTGCGTCGGCCAGTCGACCGGATGTGACGACATCGATGGCGGTTTCGGTGAACCGATCCATCGCGGCCATTTCGCCCTTGCCGTCGATGTCGCGACGAATACGATCCAACGACGTGAGCAACTGCGAACGATCGGTCAGCCGATCAGCCGTCAAGGTTCGTTCGAGCCGCAGATTCTTCAAACCCGAACCGCGACCGTTCGGCGAGAACGGAAGATAAGTCGGCCCGAGGTAACCGGGGCTACCGCCGTTATAGGAGACGAACGGGGGAGCACCTGCGTTCGCCCCTTGAAGTTTAGCGACAACGCTACCAATCGACGGACGCCCGCCGATGGCTTCCAAGCTTCGCTTATTGAAGCCGGAGTGTGTCTGATGAGAGTCATGACCTGAATTCGATCCGACCAAAGCGCGAATCGCGACGAACTTGTCGGCCATCGTCGCCAGCTTCGGAAAATGCTCGCAGATGTCGAAGCCGGGCACGTTGGTGTTGATCGGACTGAATTCACCCCGGTATTCCGATGCGGCTTCCGGCTTCAGATCGAACATGTCCTGATGGGACGGTCCGCCACCAAGATGAATGTTGATGACTGCCTTGTTCGACGAGCCGATGCCAGCTTCCGCTTCGGCCCGCAGGAGGTCGGCCAGCGTGAAGCCACCGATGCCCATCGCACCGATCTTCAGGAAGTCACGACGGGCTACGCCGTCACAGAAGCGAGATTTGTCGGTTCCGGAGATCGTCAGCATGTCTCAGTCTTTCTGATCGAGTTTCGATAGATGTTGCCACATTCGAGTCCGTTCGATTCATGCTCGGAGCGGGCAACCCTGAACCCTCTTACATCACTTCGGTAGTCTGATCGAGACAAGCCAATAAATCAATACCTTTTGATGGGAAATATCTAAAATGGGCGTGATGCGAATGAAACAGAACAGGGAATTCGCCGCTGCGGAACCGTTTATGTAATCGTGTAGCCGCCGTCGACCACCAAGCATTCGCCTGTGATGAACGATGCTTCGTCCGATGCCAAGAACAGAATCGCGTTGGCAACTTCGCGGGCATGTCCCATTCGACCCAGTAGATGTTTTCCACCCCACTCGGGATCCGCCTCGGCCGCGTCGCGATCCAACCCGGCCTCGGCTGCCATGCGTTCCACTTGCGGCGTCCAAATGGTGCCGGGGCAGACCGCGTTGACCCGAATGTTGCCACCGGCCAAGTCCAAAGCCAGGCAGCGTGTCATCTGCGCGATGGCGGCTTTCGTCGTGCTGTAGGTAATGAAATTCGGCTGCGCGATGATCGCAGATATCGACGCCAGGTTGACGATTGCTCCTCCGCCCGCTTTGGAAATCTCCGGCGCGACATGCTTCGTGATGAAGGCGGTGCCGACGATGTTGACGTCGAGACTTTTCCGCCACTCTTCGGCTGTCGCTTCCAACCCTCGGAGCACAAACACGGCCGCGTTGTTGACGAGCATGTCGACCCGGCCGAACTCAGCCACGGTTTCAGCGACCATGCGTCTTGCGTCATCTTCGTTGGAAACGTCTGTCCGCACGAACAACGATTGCTCGCCGACTTCAGTGATCTCGGCGACCGTCGTTCGCCCGGCCACCTCATCGATATCCGCCACAACGACCGCCGCCCCTTCTTCGGCAAATCGCAGGCAGGTGGCCCGGCCGATTCCAGCCGCTCCGCCGGTCACGATAACAGTTTTATTTTCAAGACGTTTCATGCCGACGGCCTTGTCATTCGGTGCAGGTTTCGTTGTGGGCTTGCCAAGGTACTCGATTCATGAGGGAATGTCTCGGTACTTTCACAGGGGAACCAATTTCGATAGAGTCCTGTGGAGCGGTCTTAAATTCGGTTGACGGAGACGGTTGCGATGATTCTTCGATGCATGCTGCTGGCGACGGTTTTCACCTTCCTCGCACAGAGGCCGACAATGGCGGATGATCATCCTCTGTCGAAGAAGCAGCGTGACGAATTTGCTGAAACATTCGATGCCAGCATCGAGGCTCTCTCGAAACAGATTGAGAAGTCGCCGCGCGAAGTGGGGCTCTATTCGCAACGGGGCGATGCCTACTTTTTTCGTGCGAAGTTCAAGGAAGCGGTTGCTAATTACGAGAAGATGGTCGAACTCGATCCGAAACGCGACGCGTCGCACTGGCGGCGGGGCATCGCCTTTTTCTACGCGGAGAAATACAAACAGGCCGCGCATCAGTTCGAGATTTATCATTCGTTTGACGATGTGGACCGCGAGAACGGTATCTGGCGTTACCTGTCGCAACACAAAGCCTACGGGCAGAAAAAGGCGAGACAGGGTTTACTGAAGTACAAAAAGGACGACCGTGAACCGTTTCCGTCGGTCTACAAACTGTTCGCGGGCGACATCACGCCGGATGCGATTCTCAAGCAGATCGCCGATGCGAAAATCGACGACGAGGCCCGCGAGGTGCGGCTTTGTTACGCGCAGCTTTACATCGGGCTGAATTACGCGGTCGAGAAGAACCCGATAAAGGCAATCATCCATCTGCGGGAAGCAACCGCCAACAAATGGGGGCCGCGTGCCAGTTACGGGCCGAAGTACATGTGGCACGTCGGCCGCTTGCACTACGAGTTGCTGTTGGCTGCGCAGAAAAAGAACGCGAAGAAAGCGGACGACAAATAAGAGACAATACCAGCTCGAAGCGCAAGCGAGTGAGCCATGCAGGACACACTCGCTTGCGCTTCGGGCTGGTATATGTCGCTACGAAATCCGAGTTACGCGATGAGGTCGTGAATCACCCGGCCGGCGACCTCGGTCAGTCGCATGTCTCTGCTGCTGAAGCGGAACGTGAGTTTCGTATGCACCATGCCCAGCAGGTGCAGCATTGTGGCGTGCATGTCGTGAATGTCGAGTTTGTTCTCGACGGCGTAGTAGCCGTATTCATCGGTGGCACCGTAACTCGTTCCACCTTTCACGCCGCCTCCCGCCATCCAGAAGGTGAAGCCGAACGGGTTATGGTCCCGGCCGTTTCGCCCTTGGGCCATCGGTGTCCGACCGAATTCTCCCGACCAGACGACCAGCGTGTCTTTGAGTAGTCCGCGACTCTTAAGATCTTTGATCAGCGCGGTGATTGGTTTGTCGACGGCGCGGGCGTTCTTTGTGTGACCATCTTTGAGGTTGCCATGCTGATCCCAACGGTCTCCGGCGACGCGCGGGCAAGTGAGTTCGATAAACCGCACACCCCGCTCGACAAGACGCCGTGCCACCAGGCAGTTCCGACCGTACGTGCGGGTATGGGGAAATTCGTCGGATAAGCCATAGGCATCTTGCGTGGCCTTGGTTTCCTTGCCGACATCCATCAGGTCGGGAACGGCCGTCTGCATGCGGAAGGCGAGTTCGTAGTTGGCGATGGCTGACTCGAGTTCATCATGTCGGCCGACACGACTTAGCACACCGCGATCAAAATTGCGCATCAAGGCGAGCTTGCGTCGCTGGGCGGCATCTGTCGGCTCGGCACGAATGATGTCGGCCACGGGAACCGCACCACTTTTAAAAACCGATCCCTGATAGCTGGCCGGCAGGAAGCCGTTGTGAAAACAATCGAGTCCGCCTGGAGGAATCAATCCGCCATTGATGGCAACGAACCCCGGCAAGTCGCGACATTCGCTGCCCAGCCCGTAGGTCACCCACGATCCCATACTGGGGCGGCCTTGCAAGCCGTGGCCTGTGTGCAGAAAGTAGTTTGCGTTGGTGTGTTCGGAGAAGTCCGACGTCATCGAACGCACAACGCACAGGTCATCCATGCAGGTTGCCAAATGCGGGAACAACGCCGAGACTGGCAGCCCGCTCTCGCCATGCTGCTTGAATTCCCACGGGCTTTTCAGCACGTTGCCGATGTTGTCGAACTGCGTCGCCTGCACCTTCATCTTGAATTTCTGGCCGTTCTCCTTGGCCAGACGCGGTTTCGGGTCAAACGTGTCAACATGACTCGGCCCCCCGTCCATGTAGAGAAAAATAATGCTTTTCGCCCGCGGCTTGTGATGCGGAGCCTTGGGAGCCATCGGGTTGAGGGGTGCGGCTTGTGAAGCTTCCGACATCATCGCTGCTAGGGCCACCGCTCCAAAACCGTTGGCGGCTTGGGAAAGCATGTGACGACGCGAAATCGGAAATGAGTTGTGTTGTGGGTATCGCATAATGGCTGGTGACTCGCGTTGTTCCGGTTGATCGCTGTTTGTTGAATCGAGGACCGATTTGTCATTGCACGAACACGAATTCCTTCACGTTCAACAGCACATGGCAAAAGTCAGTCCAGGTTCGCACGTCGTTTGCTCCGTTGTATTCCTGGCCTTGAGCTTCGAGAAACGCAATGGCGGCCCTGCTTTCCTGAACGGTCGGGAGACGCCCCAGTGACATTTCATAAGCACGGGCGATGCGGTCGTTGGGAGTGGCTGCTGCATCGGCGAGCAAACGCTCGGCCCACACACGCGCCTGTTGCAGCACGAACGGATTATTCATCATTGTGAGTGCTTGCGCGGGAACATTGCTCACGCTGCGACGTCCGGTGGTGGCGGTCGGTGTGGGAAAGTCGAAGGCCAGAAACATGGGGGTGAGGAAATTACGTCGCACGTTGATGTAGATGCTGCGACGACCGTTGCCATCCAGCGACCCCGACTTGCGCGGACGACCACGACCTTCCATGTGCAATGTCAGATGCGGCACCACGCCCGGCCCGAACATCTTCCCGTCAGCGCGACCGGAAATCGACAAGAGCGCGTCACGGATAATCTCTCCTTCCAAGCGTTTGACCGCCATGCGATGCCACAACAAGTTGGTCGGGTCGGCGGTCTCTGTCTGTTCGCTGGTAATGTCGCTCGTCATGCGGTACGTCGAAGAGAGCATGATTAGCCGGTGCATTTGTTTGATCGACCAATCGCGGCGTTTCAATTCAGACGCCAACCAGTCGATCAGTTTCGGATGCGAAGGAAGCTGCCCGAGAACGCCGAAGTTGTCGGGCGACGCCACAATTCCGCGACCGAAGTGATGATGCCAAAGGCGGTTGACAATCACACGGGCCAACAGCGGGTTCTCGGCGGCTGTCATCTTGTCGGCGAGTTGCAAACGACCACTCCCTGGTTGTTCCGCATCCGGGTCGGTGGATGTAAAGACCTCAAAGAACCGACGCGGAACTTTCTCGCCAGGCTTGCGATGATTACCGCGAATCAACACGTGATCGTTCTCGCCACTGCCGTCAGCGATCGACAACGCCCGTTGCGCGGGGCGAATGGCGTTCGAGGCCACGCTGAGCTTTCCAACGAGATTCGCGACCGCTTGTTCGATGGGTGGAGTCGATTTCACGGTCTTGTCGAACAACTGCCGCTGCTGCATCCAGTCGAGCAGCGCAACCAGGTCGTCGGCGTTGTTAGCCTTGGACAGCGTGCCATTCGACCAATGTTCGAGCGCTCGTAACAACAGGCGGCCGTAGCCGGCACGCAATTTCGTGGGCGTGTCGACATCCTTGCGTTCGAGCAGACCGAGCACGAGTGCGTTCGGTCGTGTCGGTGGTGGGTTGGTCGACCCGAAGCGGATTTGATCGAGAACAATGTAACCCCCATCTTCGTCGATGAGTTCAATGTAAGCGTTCTTGCCAACGAACTTCCTGACATCTTGTCGAACCCAACGAAAGACGCCGTCGTTCTTCAGGTTGATCGAAAGCATGCCGTACAGTGGGTTCTTGATGAACTGGAACCCATCGACGATCAGGTTGAGCTGCCCGTTCTTGTTCGACCGGCCGGGACTGGGTTTGCCGCCGAAGCGCGCAATGCGATACCAGATGACCGGCTGCTTGATGGTGAAGGTTTTCGAGCGAAGTTCGCCTTCGAGTTTCGGCGAAAGGAGACCACTGTGGGCCAGTCCGTCTGGCGACAACTCCCAGATCGGTCGCCGGAGTCGGAGATCGCCCGCAGTGGTCGGCCGCGATCCAAAGGCCTGCCCGGTGACGAACCAGTTAGCGTAATTGCCCGAAGAAAAATCCTCGAACACAGTTGCATCACCGACTGGCTGCTGCGCGGCGAGTTGTTTTCGCCAGCGAGCGATGATGACATTCTTCTGCTGCATGAACTTTGCTGCATCAGGCGAATTGACAAGCATGGCCCACGGGTGCAACGGATCGTCAAGAGTTTTCGTAGCCGTCTTGCGGACAGCCGTGTCGAACATGAACTGCAACACGTCGGCTTGGTCAATTTCGTTTTTCGTCACTGCACCGTTTTCGGTTATCGCCGTGATGACCGGGCGCAATCGGTCAGCCGAGTATCGAGCGACGGTTTCCCGGTTGTCTCTCACAAGCCGAGCGATGTTGGCTGCCGGAATGCTCGTTTCGCTCGGCGAATTGATGATCGCGTAGTTCTGACGCGAACTTTGCAGGTAGCCGGACAGGGCGTAGTAGTCGCGGATCGTGAGGGGGTCGAACTTGTGGTCGTGACAGCGTGTGCAACCGACGGTCAGGCCGAGGAATGTTTTGCCGAAGACGTCGAGCTGGTTGTCGATGGTGTCACACTCCTCGGCTCGAATGTCGACAGGGGAATGTTTGCCCTGCGCGAACCACCAGAAGGCCGTCCCGATCACCGATTCGTCGAAGCCCTCGGCGGAATTCCGTCGCGGAGATTTCAGCAAGTCGCCCGCCACGTGTTCGCGAACGAATTGGTCGTAGGACACGTCGTCGTTCAGCGCGCGGACAACGTAATCGCGGTAGGTCCAGGCGTGATGGATGGGGAAATCGAACTCGTGGCCGGCGGTTTCAGCGAAGCGGACAAGGTCCAACCAATGTCGCCCCCAGCGTTCGCCGTAACGTGGTGAAGCGAGCAACCGCTCGACGACTTTCTCGTAAGCGTTCGGCGAATTATCCGCCAGGAAGTTGACGATCTCATCGCGTGTCGGTGGGAAACCAGTCAGGTCGTAGGTCGCCCGCCGTAACAGCGTCCGTTGACTCGCCGGACCGGCTGGTGTCAGCTTGGCGTCTTCAAGTTTCTTGAGAATGAACGTGTCGACCAAATTACGAGGCCAAGCACCACGCCGAACAGCCAGTGGGGCAGGACGAACGATCGGTTGAAACGACCAATGCTTAGCCCGCGCGGCGATGTCGATTTCATTCGGCTTCGCAGTCACCGGCCCGACCGGTTTTTCATTAGGCCATGGCGAACCAAGTTTCACCCACTTGGTCAACACGGCGATCTGATTCGCCTTCAGTTTGCCATTTGGGGGCATCTGAAAACCGTCGGCGTCGTAATTGATCGCGGTGATTAATTCGCTTGCCTCGGGCTTGCCCGGTACGACGGACGGCCCGGTTTCACCACCTTTGAGAACACCCGCGCGCGAATCAAGCCGCAACTCGGCTTCCTGCTTCTTCGGTCCGTGACATTTGAAGCAATGCGTCGCCAGAATCGGGCGGACTTCTTTCTCGAAGAATTCGAGATCGGCTGGTGAAGGCTTGGCCGGCTGCTTGGTCTGACTATGGGCAATGCCCGATCCCCAAACGGTGATCGCGGCGAGCGCACACGGCAACAAGATGCTACGACCTAAAGAGTACGTCGGCATGGTCGCTCCATGACATTTGGGGGCATCGATCATTTCCCCGTATTGTAAGTGCTCTGCCACGACGACGGAAAGCGGACGACCCACAATCGCTACTCGACCTCTTCATCCAGCGGTTGTTCGAGCAGTTCGCGTTTCGCCGACCGTTCATTGCAGGGGGGCTTCTTCAGCAGCTCCATTTCCTCGTCGATCTCAGCTTCCACATCGTCTTCGTCGACGGGAACAAGCTCTCGATCGAGTTCGTCACGACATTCGCTGACGAGATCCGGACATTCATCGTCTTGTCGAGGATCGCCCATGACTGGCCCTCCAGAAGAGACACCGGCGTTAATAACTCACGGGCAAACCGGCCCGTGTGCTCCTTCATTCTAACGAGTCGCTGTAGGGGTTCGCCATACCGGTGCATCACGAACGATCCGCCGCGTACCATCACGGTGTGCGACACGATAGACTGAATTATGCCAACAACATCAGTCTCGAACTTTCAATGGAGATTCCCCCATGACCGTACACCGTTTCCTCGTGGCGATTGCTTTGTCACTGATCTGTGCCGCGACCGGCCTGGCCGATGAGAAACGTCCCGTCTTCAAGGTCTGGCCGGGCAAGGTTCCCGGTGAGATAGGTGACATCGGCGAGGAATCCGCCCTGCCGCCGCGAGGAACCAAGCCGGTCATTCGCCTGTCGAATGTCACCCAGCCGACAGTCACGGTTTATCAGCCCCCGCAGAAAAACCGTAACGGGGCGGCGGTCGTTGTTTGCCCCGGCGGCGGATACAACATTCTCGCTTGGGATCTCGAAGGGACCGAGGTCGCCGAGTGGCTTAACTCCATCGGTGTGACCGCCTTCGTGTTGAAATACCGCGTGCCACGTCGAAAAAACCGTGAGAAACATGAAGCCCCGCTGCAAGACGCCCAGCGAACGCTGAGCCTGGTCCGGTCGCAGGCCGAGAAGTTCGGCATCGACCCCAAACGAATCGGCATCCTCGGTTTCTCCGCTGGTGGACACCTCTCGGCCACGACCTCGACGAATTTCGACAAGCGACCTTACAAGTCGATCGACAAAGCCGACGAGGTTTCCTGTCGCCCCGATTTCGCTGTGCTGATCTACCCCGCCTACCTGATCGCAGGCGACAGCTTGGCACCAGAGATTCGGGTAACCAAACAATCCCCGCCCACCTTCTTCGCCCACGCCTACAACGACGGCATCACGCCCGAAAATAGCATCCGCATGTTCTTGGCACTCAGAAAGGCGGGGGTCAAATCGGCCCTGCACGTCTACGCCTCAGGCGGCCACGGCTTCGGCCTGCGACCGACGGATTCCCCGTCATCCACATGGCCCGTCAGTTGCGAAGCCTGGATGAAGTCGCTTGATCTGCTAAAGAAAGAAACAACAAAATAATCCCCCACCAGCCCGCAGCGCGAGCAAGGGACAGCGGGTGATCGAATTGGATAACCACTCAAGAGATCCAATCATGCCACAAGTGTCCTGCATCCACCGAACACGTTTCAATGTAACTCGAGTCCTGTCTCTCGTGCTCGCGATCTTAGTCATCGCGCCGCATTTCGCGAACGCCGCAGACAAACCGAACATCATCCTCTGCATGGCCGACGACCAGGGTTGGGGCGACGTCGGTTACAACGGACATAAAATCATCAAGACGCCCATCCTCGATGAGATGGCAGCCGGGGCGTTGCGGTTTGATCGGTTTTACTCGGCCGCTCCGGTCTGTTCGCCTACGCGGGGTAGCGTGCTGACGGGCAGGCATCCGAATCGGTTCTCCTGCTTCAGTTGGGGACACACATTGCGACCGCAGGAAGTCACGATTGCCGAGGCGTTGAAAACGGCCGGTTACGCGACCGGGCATTTCGGAAAATGGCATCTCGGGTCGGTGCGTGCGAAAAGCCCCGTCTGCCCTGGCAACAGCGGATTCGACACCTGGTTCTCCAGCCCGAATTTCTTCGAGAACAGTCCGCTGATGAGCAGCAACGGCAAGGTCGTGCAAGCGAAGGGGGAAAGCTCGCTCGTCACCGTCAACGCGGCCCTCGATTTCATCGGCAAGCAAGCCCAGAACGACAAGCCGGTTCTGGCGGTCGTCTGGTTCGGTTCACCCCACACACCACACATTGCAGGCCCAGTCGAAAAGGAACTCTACAAGCAGTATCCGCTCCGCGCGATGAACTACTACGCCGAGATCACCGGTATCGACTCGGCCATGGGAATGCTCCGCACGGGCTTGCGTGATCTCGACATCGCCGAGAACACCGTCGTCTGGTACACCAGCGACAACGGCTCACGATCACCCGGCAGTACGGGCGGATTGCGGGGCCAGAAGGGAACGCTGTACGAGGGCGGCATCCGCGTGCCGACGATTATCGAATGGCCGGCCCGTATCAAGAAGCCCCGCCGCACATCGATTCCGTGTAACACCGTCGACATCTATCCCACCGTCGTGGAACTGACCGGCGTGACCGTTCCCGAACAACCCAAACCGCTTGATGGCATCAGTCTGGTCTCACTCATCGACGGCAAGATGGAAGCCCGCTCGAAACCGCTCGGGTTCTGGGTTTACCCTGCAAGCGGCCGACCGGTGCGGAGTTCCGTGTTGCTGAAAGAGATCGCCGAGGAGAAAAGGACGGGGAAACCCTCGACGGACCCGATGAAAACCGACGCCAACGCGGGCAAGCTGACCAAGAGGTACTCGGCCGACGAACTCCCCGGCAACGCGGCGCTGATTGACGGCGACTACAAACTCCATCGCCGCGTCGCCAAAACCGGCAAAGGGCCGATCGCCTATGAACTCTACGATCTGAAAGCCGACCCGCATGAAACAACCAACATTGCTGACACCGCCACCGACCAACTACGGAAAATGAAATCCGCGTTGGCCGCGTGGCAGAAATCGGTGATCGGAAGTTTGAACGGGGATGACTACAAGACGAAGTGACGAAGAGTTTTGTTCATCATGTCACCTCGTTTTCGTGACCTGATGCAGCCGCTTGCCCTGTTCGTTGTAGAAGTCGAAATTCAGGGTGGCTTTCCCGCCGCTCTTCTTCGGTGGTTCCACAACGACGTTCAGGAACCCGCCGGACGCGGGGTTCGAGGTGTAGGGCTGTTTGATCTTGGCGTCGGGGTCGGTGCTTTTCTTGTTGCCCGGTTTCATTCCAAGGCGTGAGTTGGCGTCGACCAGTGCGCCGCAGGAGAACTCCTCGAAGCCCATCGGGTGAATCGAGTGATACTGCCAATGTCGGTCACCACAGACGAAATACAAGCCCTTCTCCAGCAGGTCGTTCTTTTTGGCCCACTCGAAAAACTCGATGCCTTCATGGCGGAAGCCGCCCACGTCGGTGTGGTTGTCTCTCTTGTGAATGTCGTCCGGGCCGACCATCGGCGTGGGTGAGATGAACAGTTTGAATGTCGCATCCGACTCGGCCAGCGTTTTCTTGATCCACTCCCGTTGCTTCACGCCCCAGACGGTTTTCTCGGGGGTTTCCGGGGAGAGGTTCGGGCTGCGATAATCGCGGTTCTCGGGCATCCAGATCTGTAACAGCTTGCCGACGCGATGTGTGCGATACGTCACGGCATTTGGGTCTTTGGGATCGACGATGGGGATCTGCTCTTGAAACGCACGCAGCCCCAACGCCACTGTTGGCAGCATGTCGCCGGTGAGGTCGCAGTCGTCGTAGCGGAAGTCGTGGTCGTCTTTTTCCCAGTAAGTGGGGACGCGAGCGAACAGGTCAACATACCGCGGCTGCACAAACTGTTCGTGCCATTTCTTCCGCACCTGAGCCGGCGTACCGGCCGAGGTCGCACGCGGGCCGTCGTAATAAACGTTGTCGCCTGTGCCGATGAAGAAATCGGGATCGAGTTTGAGAATGCTGGCCAACGCGGGGTAGCCCAGGTGTTTGTCCTTCCCCTTGTACGCTCCCGCACTGCGCGCCCCACCGTTGTGGAACTTATTGAAGTTCATACCGGTGACAACGACGAAGCTGTGCTTGGTGGCGACATCGGGTGCATAGAGCGTACGAAAACTTCGCGTCGGACCGAATGCCGTTTTCGTTTTGTCCGTGCCGGACTCGAGACGATAGTAGTAGCGCGTTCCCGGTTTGAGAGAACGCACGACGGTCTTGATGATGTAATCGTAAGACGGTTTCGCTTCCATCCACTTCGTTGTGGCCGAGCCGTTGAACTTGACGTTATCGGCGATTATAAATCGAGCAAATCCCGGCGCACCGGGAACGTCACCGGTTTCGTCGACCTTGGCGGCCGTCAATCGCGATTGCAAAATCGCACTGCTGGCGGTGACTTCGCCGGTCATCTCCCCCTGAATATGATGCACGCCCGCCGCCCGGACGGAGACAACTGGGGAGACAATCGCTGCGATCAGGCAGCAGGTGGCGGTTCGTAGCGAATTCATGTTGCGGACTCCGTGACCGGGGCCAGATAATCGACGAAGACGGGGCTGGTCCAGCCCATCTCGCCATCGGTTTGTTCAACCCGCAGCCAATAAGGGTTCACGCCCGGCTGCGGTGATTCATCGGTAAACTCAAACGCCACATTCGACGGTGCGCCTGCACTATCGAGTGAAGCCTCCAGTGTGCGATCCAGCACACCGATTGCCAACCGTCCGGGTTGTTCGTTCGTCAAATCGGCAACGCGAATTTGAAAGGTCGTGTTCTCCGCCGGCGCGAACGAGGTGCGTCGCGGCGGGCTGGAACCGTGACCGCCATAAGCCGGCCCCGTGATTGTTTCCGTGGCGAGCGAGACATCGATAACCGCTGCGGATGGGTCATCCAGTTCGATAACGAAACCTTGAGGATAACCACAACCCACCGCATGCCAGCGGATGCTGGTCTCGGTTTGTTCGACGACATGCGAACGCGGACTGTCGAAGCGTACCGTTTCCAAACCAATAATTCGCCCGCCAGTGACTTCCAAACGCCCATCGTAAACGATGCCCGAATAACTCGTCATGCGACTGCTACCGTTCCAAATCAGCCGGACCTTGTTCGGCACGGCAGTCCGTTCCAGCGGAACGTCATGAATGCAATCAAGCCCGCGATGCAAGCGAACCGAAAGCAGCGGTCCGGTCGAGGTGACGTCAACCGAAATCGTCGGAGCGGACGAAGTGGTGTATTCGCTACCCATGACGTGCCCGTCGGCTTCGGTGCGAAGAATCATCCGCACGCCGGTTGTCGCAAACACACGGCGGGCCTTCATAGCCTCGAAGAAACTCTCCAGCGAAATGTCTTTCGCGTAAACGCCGGTCAGGCCCGCTTTGGAATAACGTCGTCCCTGGTAACCGGGACGATCATCGCCCGGTCTGGCGGTGTAGCTGTCGCTGCCGCCGAGGAATCCGAGGCGGTAACGGCGTTTGATCGCGTCACGCAGCATCCACTCGAACGATCCATGCGTGGACGTCATCTCGACAGCCGGTTCGAGTGTCGGCTCGTGGTGTGTCAGGTCGGAATGCTCGCCGCCGACGTGCGGTGTCATGATCAAGTCGGCATTGCGGTAGGCGTTATAGACGTCGGTAATGTG
>Ga0115002_10004482_pt1 | contig 16874 bp, 14 predicted proteins | sample ArcticOcean_MG_C_8_FD_89576 | JGI IMG/M metagenome (GOLD analysis project Ga0115002, IMG submission 89576) | Marine microbial communities from western Arctic Ocean - ArcticOcean_MG_CB11_86 | ecosystem: Environmental > Aquatic > Marine > Oceanic | place: Arctic Ocean: Canada Basin | collected... | reverse complement strand
TAAACAGCCTCGAACATTCCGTTCTGGATACGCGAAGGTATAGCAAAAATGAACTTTTGCACTTCCCGCCAAGCATCAATTCCCTTTTTCTTTTCCCCTCCCACTTCCTTGCCAGCAATTGTCGGATTTTTGCCTGGGTTAGTTTTGATATTTCTGTAGAACCCTCTGGAATTAGAGATGTCGTGCCCCAATTGTTCCAGTGCAAGTAGGTAAATTGGGGTCTGTAGCAGTGTCCCATCGATATACTGAGTCGCAGGGATATTTTTAAGCTTATAATCTATAACGGCAAGATTTTGCGGCGATCCTTCAGAGTGGGAACGGTCGACCCTGTCGATTATGCCTTTTACGCGAATAGTTCTCTTTATTCCTTCCATATCTGAGCCAGATATTACTACAGCAGGAAAGTCTTTGTAACCGAATCTGTACTCTACGAGAATTGGAGATTCTTGGGTTTTCTTTAATTGTTTTAGTTCCCATTTCAGATAGTTTTCAACGTCATTGAGCAGTTTGTTCCATTTCACTGTCCACAAGAATGGATTTCCAAGCCATTGACCTTCTTCTTGAAGTTCCTCAGCAATCTCCTTGGTGATTTTTAATAGCCGTTGCTCGGATCTGTCATCTAGTTCTTCTGGCTGTTGTATGTCTCCATCGGCTATGGGTAGATAAAATCTCTCCAAAATTGTATGGGCAACGGTTCCTAAGGTTTTTGCTTCTGCGTTGTTCTCCAGCTTAGCGTGTTTTTCTATTTCAAGAACTTTGTTCACCCAAAACTGGAAGGGGAAAATACTATAGTCCATCAGGCTGGTGGGACTCCAAACATGGTCGTCGCCGAATTTTTTGGTCAGATGCTTGACTACATCAGGGTCTGTCAGGTGTCCATTCCAGGGGTTTGGTTTTATTGGGCTGCCATCCAGTTCCAGGTCCGCAGGTCCGGGTCGTTGGGATTCAGAGTAGGCAACGAGGAGGGCGTGTTCGAGTAACTCTGGCTCGGTAACCTCTACTGGGACTGCCGAGCGATTCTCCCAATTCTGACCCAGGTTCTTTGCGCCTTGAAGTAACAGTGAGGTTTTGTTGGTTAGGAGATCCTGGGAATGTTCGTTTTCGATAAGTACACTTTCTTGACTGTTGGGAAGTAAATATGAAGGGTCTAGTTGAGTGCCATCCTCATCGGTCTTCCTATAGGAAATAGCTACGTTGGGCTGTTGAACTAACCCTTGCCATAAGGATTCTTCCCATTGCTGATAATTGGTCTGGTTAACCAAGGGGATACCAGATTTGCTTAAAAGGATTCTGTCTTGATTCGTTAGGTTGCCAAAATTAGAGAATGATTTCGGGAAAACTCCGTGGTTAGCATGAACGATGAATGTGTGTTTGAAGGGCGTGAGGGCTCCCTCCACCGCACTCATTACCTGCACACCTTTTTTCATGGGCGTTTCCAGGCTTAGGTTTTGAATACTTAGGATTTGTAGGAGTTGTGAGTACCATTCAAGTACATGTGTAGGCCCTTTCGAATCCTCGATTTCCGACCATTCTCTTAGGACACTTTCTAGCAGACTGAGCCCACGTTGATCGAGTCTGACGATAAGCCAGTTATTGCCAACAGGCTCCGACAGTCTGTCTCGAATTTTGAATGGGTTAGACCTAATTAGCTCTATGGTGAGTTTCATCCATTCGGATAGTGTGTGTGTCTCGGACAATGGATCCAGGATTGCTTTGAAATCCTGGAATGATTGAGCCTGGCTTCTTTGGCCAGAGGAGAGATCTTGGATGGATGCAGGTTCATAGGTGGCCTCCGATTCCAGGGATGAGATTTTCTCCTCCCAAGTCGGCAACCCGGATAACTGCCAGAGAGATCCGATCTTGTCGATGACACGCAGATCGATGCCGGTATCAAAATATGAGTTGGTCACCACATTTCGCAGTCCAGTGTAATCCCATCGCTTAGATGCGGCGGAAAAGAGTTCCAGGAATGCTTTAATCGCACCGCATTCCATCAATGGAATATTGTTACGAGTAGTGATCGGAATACCCGCATCTCGAAGTTCGTCTAAAATTCGAGGACTATCATTTATGAAGTCTCTGGATATCACAGCGATTTCGTGGGGGTCCGACTGACTTGTGATCAGGGCTTCTTTTATTTTGCCTGCCACCCACTTGGCCTCCTGTTCAGCGTTCGCTGTGAGGTGTATTGAGGTGAATCGATTCTCTAGGGGCTCGACGTATTCAGTTTTCGTCGAAAGAGCAGCCCATTCCGATTCTCCTTCCTCCGAAGCCAGGTAGATTTTGACGATAATTTGAGACTGCTCACCTAGAGCACGAAACAAACGTTGCTTGCCTTGTAAGTTTGCTGTTCCATAGATATGGAGTGTCTCAGCGTTTCCAATGGCTACACTCAGTCCTCCAGCTTCTATTTTTCCTGCGAGTATACTATTTGTAGCTCTAGTGTCTCTGAGGTTCTTGGTGTCGAGGGCTTCCAGGTATTGCTTGTATGTCTCGACGATCCATCGATTTCTTTTTTCAACGAAATCATTTGTAATCCTAAGGGATTCAAATCCTTTCTCTAAGTTGTCCGCACTGATTCCTTCTGGTAGCAACTCACCAAAGAGGCGGTCTAGGATACGCCCTGGGAGTATGCCGTGGCGGGTTTTTTGATAGTGGACGAAATCGACTTTTTGGGCTGCTCGTGAGGAAATAGTGCTGATTAGCAGTTGCCTAGTTAACTGGCCTATAGATTGTTGATTAATCTCAAAAGATTCTGGGAGTTCATTCCACGTTCTGAAGGGTGGGCCCAACCAACCTTTCAGCCCTCTAGATTGAGCACACTCAAGAAATGAGTCTCTGAGATTTCGGTTTGTGACCCAAAGGAAGGAAGGGTAATCGCCTGGCCCCGTGTTGGTTCCGATTTGATCTAAAAAACTATTCTTGCAATGGTTCCAAAGGCAGTGGGTGTTTTCAGAGCGTACTAGGGTTATGGGCATTGGCGAGCTTTATATCTCTAATTGGGAATAGGCGTACGATCATTCTGCATTGTGGTAAGGACTGTACGCAAGCACGCTTCAATTAAGATCGAAGTTAGTACGGGTCAATTATATGGTTACTGGCCCAGTAAAGGCTCGATAAGTGCAACTAATTCATCGTAACTCAAGGTGCCCGGATTATACCGCTGAACGACACCGCTACGATCGACCAGAACGAGTGTAGGTGTGGTACTGACTCCGAAGTTCAGAAAGTTTTCCTGACTAATCGGCACCGTCATCCATGACGGAATAGGGAACTGTTCGGTGTATTCACCGTTGAGATATGTCAACTCTTCTTCAGCCGTCGCTGTTTGTCCACGTGAGACGAAACCATAGAGCTGCGTAGGACCAACGATGACTAGGCCCTGGTCTCCGTACTCTTCATGCAGTGCCTCTAGGATGGGCTCTTGTCGTTTGCAGTCTGGGCACCAATGTGCCCAGAAAAAGAAAAGGGCGACTTTATCCTTTAGGCTGTTGGTCGTTGGTGGCCGTAAGCCCAGGTAGTCGTCGACTTCGAGATCAGGCAATTGGCTTCCCTCTAAACTAAGTAAGAGAAAGTTCTTCTGGATCCGAGTTTCGATTGATGTACCTGCAAACTGTTGGCGTGCGGCACCCAAGAAATTCACTGCTCGTGCACGATCTCCCTGGGCGTCATACGTCTGGCCAAGAACTTCAATTCCTGCCCCAAGTGCAGTAGGCAAGAAGCGATCTGCGTCGAGCGGCCGAGTTTTGATCAATTTGAGTCCACCTTCGTATGCTTCACTTGCATAATGTTCGGCTACATCCCAACGCTCAGCGAAGCTAGCCCCGCGTGCGAGCCAAGAGACAGCAGCGAGCCATTCTGCTTCAGGTTGTTCGGCTTCAGCCCTTTGACCTTCAAGGATATCTCTGGCCTTGTCTATTTCTTCTGCCCAAGCGAGATCGCTCATTTCTGATACGAGGTTGTCGGACTGGCCGACTAAGCTCAGAGGCGAAAATAGACAAGTTAGGACGATCGATGTGGTCAAAATGTTGGACTGTCTCATGGTGTTTTCCTATAAGTCATCGTTTGAATTAGACTGAGTCGACGTGATATGCCATTCAATAGCTTCACTCGCAGGCGCAAAGCAGACACGGTCGTCACATGCTTGATATACGAAGTTTCCGGATACTACCAAGCCATCGAGAGGTAGATCCACGTCGAGGATTAAGCTCACCCCAATCGTAAATTCATTTTCGAAGACTAAGAGAGGATCTTCCCATCCTAGCAGAAGGAAGTCTGTGGATTCCGGATAGGCGATCTCTTTTACGGTAGTCCCTTCTGGTGGTGTTAGTGTCAATAGAGTAGGAATGACATAAGGGTCTCGTGGTTTGTCCGACTGCACGTGGATGTCTTTGGGAAGATCAACTCTAAGTTCTAGAACTATTGTTTCTCCAGCTCTGCTCACATTCTGTTCAACAGTAGTTGTCAGTTCTGCATTAGGTTGACGGAACTGAGCACTAGCTGATGTTCGGCCCAGAGCGACCAGGAAAATCAGAAGGTAGAAGGCAACAGCTGTTGTTCGAGCTTTCGAAGAAATCATGACGCCGTTTTTCTGACGAAGCGTTGCATTCGTCTTCCGTTTCCAGCCTCTCCAGTGTACAGGTACCCCCGCGAGTCTAGTACCACCATGTGGGCTCGGATAAATTCACCAGCCTGCCGACCGGGTTTACCGAACCTGCCTAGGATTTCCAAGTCATCACGATTCAACATCCAGACACGCTGGTTGGTGCCATCTATTAGATACAAAATGTTTTGATCGGGGTCACGTGACAGTCCCAGGCTAAATCCAGTGCCCGATCCACCTGTCTGGGGCATGACGAACCGTTCCATCAGGTATTCCCCGTCTTGCGTGAAGACCTGGATTCGGTTGCCACGCCGGTCGGAGACATAAACCAAGCCATCATCACTGCCTATGATACCATGAACGGTCGAATAATGTTGGGGAGGATTTTCTGGATCCACAGGGTATTCGTATGTATAGCTATCATCAGGAATTTGACCGTAAGCTCCCCAATGTCGGACGTACTCACCGGTGGCTGCGTCAAAGACTACTACACGTTTATTGCGATAGCCGTCTGCGACAAAAATTTCGTTGGTACTGGGTTCCACAAAGAAGTTTGCCGGCCCTCCAAGGCTGCCTGGGTCATTGCTACCTTTATTCTCTCCGGGCGTTCCAATAGTGAGAACGTGGTTTCCATCCCTGGTGAATTTCATTATGTGGTTGCCGTTACTCGTTCCGAGCCACACGAAATCATTGTGGTCGACGTAGATACCATGCTCTTGATCGAACCAGGTATAACCTTCTCCTGGGCCTCCCCAGGCTTGTAGGACATTACCCTCTGAATCCAGTTCGAGTACGGGAGGCGCCGTAAAACAACAATCGGCGATTGGAGGATCCATTTCGGCCCCGATCTCTTGGCGAGTCAGGCTCGACGGCATATGGACTACCCACAGGTGGTCGTCATCGTCGATAAACATTCCCCTGATGTCTCCTAGGATCCAGTCATTTGGTAAGGTCGGAGGCCACGTCGGATCTATTTCCCATTCAGGCAGTGATTCAGAAGCTAATTCGGAACCTTGCTGTGGAGCTTCCGATCCGCAGGCAACATTAATCAAAAGGAAAGCTAATGCGCAGCCGATTCTAATCCGATTTGTCATACCTACCCCTTCTCCCGAGGATAAATGCCGTCTTTAGGACGTTAAGTTTGGTTTATCCTAGACAGAGTGGCAAGCGACTCTCTGTTCTGGTAGGCAGAATTCCTCCATCTCTGAAGGAAGTCATGGTAGGTCGGTATACTTTGTTGCATTTCCCTTAGACTCTTCCACTGGGTACTTTTCTGCGTTTTTTTTCAGCTTGATGCGAATGGCCACTTCAGGATCAATCCCGGCTGACTCACAAAATAGGAGACTATATATCAGGACGTCCGCAATTTCATCGCTGAGTTTACCGTGCCCAGTTTTTGAGGCAATCAAATCAGCGACTTCCTGGTCGTTCTTCCAAAGCATTAGCTCCTGAAGTTCCGCCACCTCAATTCCGAGTGCGTTCGCCAAGTGTTTTGGTGTATGGAACTGAGCCCAGTCTCGTTCATCACGGAAAGCAAGAATCTGATCAATGAGCGGTGAAAAGGTCATAACAATGGTCTCCGTTGGACATGTTTCTAGTTTTCCTGCTTTTTGTGTTTTTATCGATCCAAAGTACGGCACTCATCGGATAGTGACTATCCATAAATCACTTAACTTCAGATGTGCTTGTGCTGAAATCGGGTAATCCGAACCACCTTACGCCAATAGTACAGCACAATTCTTCGCGTACGCGCAGCATAGATCAATCGTTCTCCGAACGATCCCCTTGTGACCATGTCCTCCCATAGCGCTGGTGACGCATCTGGATGTTCTGCTATCCTGATCCGACACCCTTCGCACATGCGAGTACGAGTAGGGGGTGTTCCAGCTTCAACGATTCTCTTATCCAACTGATTGAGCCAGTACCAGCCTAGAGACTGACAGGAAAAGATGGCTGGAATCGCCCGGCGATGATGGGGACTATAATGTTGAGCAATCCCGCCTGCCGACGAATGGCTCTTTTTGACTAGTTCGCGCATCAAGTCCGGGTAGCGCAGCAAGACCTGTGCTTCCGCTAATTCGTCTACGTAATCGTACACTGGACTCCCAGAGGCACTGATCGATTTCCCAATACCATTGAGTGCTTTAAAGGCGAGTCGGTCTAGTTTTGGGTTGACGATAGTCTTCATATTATCAGATCTGTCACTCGGTCCTTAGACTTATAAAATTCGGAATAAAGGTCTAGGACGTCGTCTACAAACTTTTCAGAACTATATCCCCGGCGGAGCATGTTATCCCACATATGGGGATTCCCAGAGGGATGTTTAGCTATTCTCATCCTGCATTTCTCCCAGCAGTGGACTCTCTTTTTGGGGACCACGCTAACAAGTCTAGAATCCAGATTTGTCAGCCAGTGACCATTTAGATCTGAAGCCAAGAGCACATCGGTTAATCGTTCGTGGATCGGCCATTTGTTTTGCATACTTCGTCCGCTTCCCGGCACATGACTCCTATTGATGAGTTCTTGCACTAGAGGTTCATAGCAGTGTAACACTTGTGCTTCAGCTAGTTCATCTATCTGATCTAATAAGGTAGGACTAGGGATCCCATCGTTCCTCCAGATGGGTGTATCTTGGAGAGCATAAAGTGTCTCAAAGGCGAGGTAATCTAGTTTTGGGTTTACGATAGGTTTTTTCATGACTTAATACTCTTCTTGCCCCAATGAGCGAGCGAACCAGTCGATCGAGCTATCTGTTCGGCCGCATATTCTTCCCGTCGGCGTCTGGCTTTTTCTTCCCGTTCTTCCACGAAATCAAGGAATGAAGAAGGCCCACCACCCCGTTTGCACCAGCCACAGTAATACAGCTCTTTTTCAAGATCGATAAACAGAGGGTGTTGCGTGTCTGGGCAACGAGCCATCCAGGCGTTTGGAGGGCAGTCAGGGCACTGGCGGGGGTTCAGTCCGAACTGTTGGGCCAGATCGAGGATTTCACTGTCTTTATTAGCCATTTGGGCTTCTCCGTTCAGCGATGCCACCAACTAAAAAAGGGTTCTGTACGGCATTTCCGCACGAACCCTTTCGAGCGGTTTAGCATCTTGTTAACCCGGCTGCAATCGCAACAAATCTCCGGGGCCTTCAGGTGAGGTGGGCCGCCACGTAACCATCAGGCAGCCCATCTCTCTAGAAACGTCTAATAATCGTTCAGTAACTTCTCCCACTTCTCGGCCGACTTTTCGTCCCAGTCATCCTCCTCCAAATCCTTGGCTGCTTCAAAGTCAGGCTCTCTTCCTTGCCCCAGAGCTCGAAGACTCTCCCTTAGCTGTCCAATTGACTCTTTGGTTACTTTCGGTTCCGGGTCTTCTGGCTCGTTCTCTGCTGACTCAAAACGCAGAGAAAGTAGCGGATCCACCCTGTCCTGTTCCCTCGGTACAGTTTTCAGTTTTCCTGACGAAAGATCCTTGATCAGTCGAGTTGACTCCGATTCTGGGAGGCTGAGTAGTAAAGATAATACCGAAACCTTGTCTTGGTCTTCCATAACAAATCTCCTAACATGGAGATGCCACCAACTAAAAAAGGGCTCTGTACGGCATTTCCGCACGAACCCTTTCGAGCGGTTTAGCATCTTGTTAACCCGGTTGCAATCGCAACAACTCTCCGGGGTCCGCTACTTCAGCGAACTTTACAAATATAATGGTTGTGGGGAGGAGAAACTAGTCAAACCCCTCTCTTTTTCTTGGGAGACCATGGAGGTTTCCCCGTTGCTCTGGACTTGTATACGCACTTTCCTTTCTCATCTATTACCTTAATTTCCACTCCATCGCAGAACCAGGGTTGTTTTTTGAGAATAGAAAAGTCCTTTAGTTCCCTTTCTGGAACAATTTTTTGCCAATATTTTTTGTTTTCTCCATCCTTAAACTTGTATTTCCGAGCAAGAAGGATGTCTTTCACGTGGTAACAGCCAGACAACTGCACCTCTAGTAATTTTTCGTCGCTGAATGTTTTCCAATCCGCATACGATTCGCCTGGATTTATCTGTTTAAGGAAGCGAGATATGGTCCCGTGCTCGTTTGGTACAGTGATCAAATCCAGCGACTTTATCGCTCTAGACAGAAGCACATAGAAGAGGCGTTTTTCTTCCTTCACAACCTTGTTTTCACTGTCTCCAAAAATCTTCTGATATTTCCAGTCTGGATGAATCAAGGGGTAATTGAGGTCTTTCACGTCCAGTACTACCACTGCGTCGTTTTCAAGACCCTTGTAGCGGTGAACCGTGGAAATCTCCACTTTTTCGCGTGCTTCAGGAAACGACAGATATGCAAGTACTCTCTCTCGGAACTCTTTGATCTTTAGATTTTGGACGAAATTCGTTCTGGTCAGCATAACAACATTTCTTCCAGCTTTTAACTGATCCTCGACCAGAGTGGCAGCGGCACCGACCAAGCGATCAGAATACTTTCTGTGTGGTCCAGGACAAAATATTCTGGTGTCAAAGTCCGAGAGGTTCCAAAAACGTACCTGCCCAGTTTTCTTCGTTACAGCGACTCCGTGCTTATCCTTTTCCCATGGGAAAAGAGCATTAGATACGCTCACAATTTCGGAATGAGATCTGTAGTTGTTTCGGAGCACATAGGCTGACGAATCAGAAAATAGAGTATCGAATTGCTTGAAGTACTTGGGACTTGCTTGAGTAAAACCGTAAATAGCTTGCCAGTCGTCACCCACAGCGAAAACGCGAACCTTTGAGTTAATCTTTTGAATCGCTTTAATCAGTGCATAGAAGGGAGGGTTCAGATCCTGGAACTCGTCAATAAGGATGTACCTTATATCCTTGAGGTCACCTTTCTCTTTGCCAGCTGCTCTAGTCCAATCCGTTTTCCCGTTTTCAATGTTTTCTACCGCCTGCCACATGACCCCTTTATAATCGACAAATTCAACGTCTATTTTTTCGAGGTAAAGGGGGTACACCTCAGCCACTACACTGAGAAAACCCTTTTCTTCTTCATCTTTTTTCGTGTCATGGGCCTTAATTGAAGATACTAGCTGTGAAGAGGTGATACGATCATTCCTGCATCTCATGATGAAGCTTCCCAGGGGCTTGACCCATCGGCCCACAGTTACTTCTGGTGGTACTTTCTCCAGGATTTCCTTAGATGTCAATTTCTTCTGTACGTGAACATTCTTTTTCGCCAGTTGTTCCAGGAGGAAGCGTTCGAAGGCTTCCTCTGTACGTGAACCAAGGTCACCGGGTAGTATCTCGATAAGATCCCAGTTAGGCTGATCCCCCCAGTATTGCCTCTTTTTTTTTGACTGTTCGTCATAAGCAGGAATGCCAGTCATTCCGAAATACTCAATGATGACCCCGCTTTCGTTTGCCTCGCTGTGTCGGATCCGGAAATCAGGTTGGTAGATTCCTTCTTCTTGTTGGTTTTCATCCCACATGACATTGAGTGGATACTCGTATTTGTATTTAATCCCGTTCATAAACAAGAGATTCGCGATCACCGTCTCGCCGTGCGATTTTACATAGTCTCCAGCGAGGCAAACTTTGTCTCCTTTTAGTGTAAAGTCATCGGTCATCTTCCAGTCGTTTTCTTCATCATCCCAAAGTTTTTTCCACGGCAGGCGAATGAGATCAAGAAATTTATCCCTAACCTTCTCATGCTCTACTAATTCTCCGATGTATCTAGCAAAGGTTTTCTTTCTCCCAGATCTTCTCCTGATCATATCGACGAGCGCTTTACTGAGGTGTCTTTGGCTGTTTGCGGTGTCATCTTTTAGGGGGGGGAGTTCTGGTTTTACAAGATTCCAAGAAAGAGAATCGAAAGTCATTACGTGAGGCATTTCTTTGTCGACATGAGGCTTGAGGCGCATCCGCATTTCATCAGCGGCGTCCACTCCGAAAGTCACTAGCAGTAGTTGTTCTGGAGAAACGCCGCATTCAAGCTGAAGCCACAATGCGCGAGCAGTCAGGACCCTAGTTTTACCTGACCCTGCACGTGCCGTTACGAGAATGTTTCCTGGGCTTCCTTTTACAGCATCTGCCTGTTGTTCATCGAGTTCATAGCCGAGAACGTCACTGGCCCACTTGATTGTTTTCTGAGTGAGAGCGTCGACTGGCCCACCTGATTGTTTTCTGAGTGAGAGCGTCGGCGGACGTGGTGCAACCTTTTCCTTCGGTCTCGAAATCGGGTTAGATGGCCTACCGCCACTGTACCTCTTTGCTTCTTCTTGGTCCGTCTGGTCGGTCGGTTGTGGCTCAACCTTTTCCTTCGGTTTAAGCTTCCTTTCTTCTTCTCGCAGCTTTTCTTGATACGACGGGATCGATCTTGGTTTTCGCTTTTCAGTGAATCGTCCGTTTTTCCAGGATCTTACTTTGATTAGCTTCCCTAGCGAATCCCATTTTTTCCATCGTCCGTGCTTTTCCCCGTTCTTGTATTCTCCTTGTTGCGAGAGTTGTCGGTTGGGATGCCACTCTCTATAGATGCCGTGTAGCTTCCCATTCTTAAGGGGAGGAAGCTTAGCGTTTTTCTTCTTTCCACTAGGGGACATGTTTCGCTCCAAGGCCTGAACTGGGAATGTCTATATGTACGATATCAAGGCGCTGATTCAAAATCACTAATTGAGATTCAGAGGTGTCCATCGCCGGAGCAATATTGGAAAAGGACTTTTAGTGTGTTTGGAAAACATCACTGGTTCTGCAGGGTAGCTCCAGCATATCCGGTTAGTTCTGCGTAGCCTCTTCCATTCATAGCGGTTCCATTGTCCCCAGTACCCGAAACCCTGACCGATCCCTCCCAATACCGGAACGTTACTAGCAGTTCTTGGTTATTAACTGCCGGCTCAACCAAGAGATCCCAATTCTGAGAGGGAACTTTGATGTTCCACCCAGAAGGATATTGGGCATCTCCCAGAGTCGAACGCCAATGGTCATTGGGTTGGATGAGGATGTCACGGCCGAACTGAAGTGTCGTCTTTCGACCACTAGGATCAATCAGAGATGCGGCGCTGAGTGAGTCTGCACTGCCATCCTCACGTCGGAGCTGATATACCATTAGATCCCAGCCACCGTCGAGATGAAGAGCAAACCAATCCCAGCCGACCTGTCCATCCGATAAGGCAGAAGTGGACCATTCTCGGTCCATCCAGGCCAGCCCCGAGACTTCTAATAACTCTCCGTCGAGAAGTAAAGTTCCAGTAGCGGGCATCTTAGTGTTCGCGAAGTAAAACGACGCGTTTCCAGGATCACTTCCTTTTTTGCTTAGACCTTCTTCGCCCTGCAAGACCACCGGCTTTCCTTCTTGGAGGGTCAAGTCTAATTCGATGTCATCAGTGCCCCCCGAAAGTCTGATTGGGAATACGGTCTCGTTTTGGTTTGATCCCTCAAGGAACCAGTCCTCTACCCAAATCCTTAAGGGCGGTGTTTCCGAGCCCGCTAACCCGACGGCGCCTCTAGCAAATTTCTCCTCAAAAAAGAAGTCATCATTGTTGATGTCCGTTAGCGTGAAATGCCCCATGTACGCTTGATTCGTGTTCCAAGCGGAGTTTCCATTGGATTTTTCTGGAGATAACGCATTACGAAAAATTGTGAACTGAAAGCCGAAAGGGTCGCCGGCCTGAGAATTGAGATTGCCCGTCACGTACCACCATTCTGTTCGGAACGATTCGTGTGGCCCGTGGTCCTCAGGAAAATTAAACGTTCGGGCAGTGAGTGCCCGAGAATACCCCACGGTATCAATCCCCCCAAGCATTTCTGTCAATGACAAGGTTTCTGGGTTGGTCGTAGTCTCATCAGAACCTTGGCAAGCCATCAAGAACACAGCCAAGCTCATTACTGGGAGTGGGCTTACTGATCGAAGCTTTGTAAAAATCAGATCAACAGTCATTCGCCGATTCTCCTGAGTGCCACAGAAGGCGAAGTGTTCGCCATTCGGAACGCTGGATAAATGCCAGCCAATAGAGCGGCGAAGAAAGCGAGGGCTATTCCTTGAATGATCACTGCGGGATCAATCTGCATCTGGATGCTCCAGCCAAATGATCTTTTGTTGATCACGTTGATCATGACAACTGAGAGCAGAATTCCCACTGGAATCGCAAGCACGCCGGCGATGAGTCCCATTAAACCACTTTGACCGACGACCAGGCGCCACAGCTGGGCAGGGGTCAGCCCAGATGCTCGGAGCAAGCCCAGTTCATGCGTTCTCTCCATCTGTAGTGCGGTCAGCGCGCTTAATACGCCGACGAAAGCCACAATAAAGGTCAGCAAACGAAGTACTCCGGTCACCTTAAAAGTTCGATCAAAAACCTCCAGAGAAGCCGACCGCAGAGTTGCGTTAGACCGAACTGTCACTTCTCGGCCCACCGGTACTTTATCTAGAAGATCTTGTACAACCCTATCTGACTGTGAGCTGTCACCCAAGAACAACCCGAGCGACGTCACCCCGTCATCATTGTATGCCGTATTGTATAAATCTCGTGAGACTATGATGGTCCCCTGTTCGGATCCGTAGTCGTAAAACACGCCAAGGATAGGGAGCGATCTAGCAGATTTCTCACCTGCAAGAGATATTGAGTCCCCTACATCCAACTGTCTTTGATACGCATAGGGTTCGGATACGATTGCCCCTCTGCCTAGCTGGAAATCCCTGATTATGGCATCAGAATCACCAGATTGAAAATCAAACGCTCCTTCTCCTCTCTGGTCTAATCCTAGGGCGACCAACCTATACGTGTCCTCGGCCCTGATGACGTCAACGGCCCTGTATGTGCTGTAACCCGCCACGCCATCGGCCGAGACAAAATCTTTGATCAAGCTGTCAGACAAAGTGCCCGAAGCCCTTGAGGCTTGGGGTCCGGGCAGGGATACGTATATATCAGCCTGGAGCGTGCCGTCTAGCCAATTGATCAGAGTCCCACGAAAACTGTTAATCATGATCCCTAGGCCGACAGTTACAGAAACCGCTATCACCAAAGCAGCTATCGCGGGAGCAGTCCGGCTGAGTGTTGTCCTTATACCTCGGGCAGCCATCGACCCGAGGGTGCCGAAAAAGGAAGACAAAATCGGCTGAACGAACTCTATCAGCACGACTGTTCCCAGAGGCGTAATCGCTGCCATTCCCGTTATGATAGCAAAAAGTGAAATAAAACTGACGCTTAGGCTTCTAGTCGGGAGCAAAAGGACTAGCCAACCCAAAAGACAAAGTGCTAATCCGGACCATGCAAGCATGGGAATCACTCTTCTGGTCTTGGATTCAATGATGGACCGGGTGGAGGCTGCTCTAGGTGTCGAACCTGCAGCCTCTAGGGCTGGTGGCAAGGAAGAAATTACGGTGGCACCGATGCCCATAGTGAGTGCTTTCAGCAAACTTGCCGTATCAATCGATATTTCTCTCACTGAAAGTGCGAAATACAAATCATTGATGGTTTGGGTAATCAATCCGATTAAGCCCTGAGCCAGAAAAACACCTAACGCCAGTCCAATGACTGTCCCCACCGTTCCCACCCAGAATGCCTCTCTGAGTATCAGTCTTAAAATCTCATTTCGGGTCACTCCCAGCGCGCGGAGTCTGCCAAAGGAAGTTCTGCGGCTCACAACGGAAAAGGTCATAGAGTTATAGATGAGAAACATCCCGAACACGATGGCCAGAAGGCTTAACGCTGTCAGATTTACATCGAATGCCCGAATCATCCCGGCCATTGTCTCTGACCGGGTTCCGACATTTTCCAGTCGGAGCCCATTCGGCAGATTATCTGTGATCTCTCCTATCGTCCGTTCATAGGAACGTTCAGAATCCAGAATTCGTAAGTCGATTCTGGTTAAAGCGCCGACCATGCCGAACACCTCTTGGGCACCCGAAATATCCATAACCAGGACATCGGATAGCCCGGATCTAGTGAGTCTGTCTTCCGACTGGAATAATCCAACAATCGGGAGTGCCCACCTCACACCAGAACTGAAAATCACGATGGAATCACCCGTTGTGAGCCCCCCCTCTGAGGCAAGTTCCTCCGTAAGGATTACTCCGCCTTGGGTAGTGATAAATCGATTAAGATCTAGGCCAGGGGAGTTCCCAGACGTATAAGGCCGGAATGGTCCTTCAGAGAAAGGGTCTAACCCCAAAATCTTAAGAGTTCTGCCCGGCAATGAAGTCGAGGTCACCAGCCCTTCGACCACCGGTGCGGCCTCCGTTATGTTCAGGTCAAGCTTAAGCCGAGTGAAGAAATCTTCATCAATAGACCCTCTGTCACTCTGTATCGCGTGGGTCGCTAGTCCTGCAACCGTCTCGGCGGAAACCTGAAAGCCAATTCTTGCACTTTGTATCGCGAGATCTATGGACAGAACTACCGCGACGCCAAGTGCAACTCCCAGCAACGATAGAACGCTTTGGAGGCGATGTTGTTTGAGATAACGTACGCTGGCCTTGTTTAATAACCTCAATTTCTAATACTCCACCAAGCCACCATGATCTAGCGCGAGTGCTCGGTCCATCCGGTCAGCTAAATCTCTAGAATGAGTGACCACAACCAAGGTTGTCTTTCCACTCGTGAGAAGATCTTCTAGTCTTTCCATCAACCGATGACTTGTGTCTTCGTCTAGGTTGCCGGTTGGCTCATCTGCGAGCAGCAGTGAGGGCTCATGGACTACAGCTCTAGCTATCGCGATCCTCTGTTGTTCGCCCCCCGATAGGCGATCTGGAAAACTGTCAGCGCGTTTGGATAACTCCACCATTTCTAACAAAAACCGAGCTCGCTCGTTGGCCTCGTTCCCAGTTTTTCCGATCAGCTCTAGGGGTAAAAGCAAGTTTTCAAGAACGGTTAAGGCAGGCAGAAGATTGAACGACTGGAAAACAAATCCGATCTGATTTCTACGAAACAGTGTCCTCTGGTTCTCTGAGAGAGATCTGAGGTCTAATCCATTAATCTCGATGGTCCCTGAATCAGGCTCATCGATTCCACTCAATAGATTTAATAACGTAGATTTACCAGATCCTGACGGGCCTAGGATGGCTACTCTCTCTCCTGCACGGATGGTTGCAGAAGCTCCATCCAAGACCGCTCGTTGTTCATCACCAGACGGATAAACTTTTCTTACATTGATTATTTCTACTGAAGGGCCTGATTTTATCACGTAAACACTTTTTCTTTTGGTTGTCGTTAGCAGTTATCGTATAGGTGAATTTAATCCAAACTAAAGATCAGAAATCTTCAGTTTCAACCAAGACTTACACCATTCTATGGGTTTAGTTCACATCAATTATAGAGAGGTCAGTCAGCTCTCCTGAACAGCCTAGCTGATTGTAGGAAAAGCAGCATGAAAAATCCGTTCAGTCCTAGGATTTCGAACACCGAACTGACTGGAGATAGGTGCTTGCCGATTACTATCGCATAGACCGCAAGTAGGCCCATGCCGATACCCATCGCAGTAGCGGTGTACTTCATGGCTGGTGGTTTGAAGCGTCCAATAGAGGCGCCAGCTATCCCCAGGCCTATAAGTGCGAAATACAGTCGATCAAACGGGTCGCCTTCCACTCCGATGATGCTGACGGCTCCGATCAAGACACAGATCATGAGCGATCCCAGAATAACAAACAGCATTCCTCTTCTATAAGAACGATGTTGGGTATCGGTCATTTATTTGGCCGTGTTAAAAAATCCAATACCGCCTGCTAGGACTGAGAGTAGGCCACAAAAGAAAATGGCCACTACAGCTTGTTCGCTGAACCCAGCAACGATGATCAGGATGAGTCCGCATTTGATGAAGATAATGTTGATCCATTGATCCCTTAGGGACCAATTCATGGCCCCTCTTCGCACACCAGATGGATCTGACCGTAGGTATGGAACGCAGTGTCCAGGTCGACTTGGCCGGTACATTCCATCGCCTGACCCGTAGACGCTACAAGCTCCTTAGGTCCCGATGTAAGGAAAGGGATAGCGACTGCGATACCGATTCCCAGGAATAGTCCTAGCAGTAAATTTCGTTCTTTGCTCAGTGATTCCATGACATTTCTCCTTTTTCAGTGCTGATTGAACCTACGATGTTTGCATTGAGGATAAAATGGCAAAAGGCTTAGGTGAAAACTCTGCCCTAGTCTTTTCTAGAAAGGCAGTCTTTCCCTTGCGTAACCATGGGGAATATTGAAGTGCATTCCAACCTCAAAGCTCAGGTTGTCGGCGCGTGAGTGACGCATGTTATCAATCTTAACGGTTCCGTCCTCATAAAGACCGAGGTCTCCCTTCACCATATACTTCCGAGTTCCATGATACTGGTATG
>Ga0115002_10004481_pt1 | contig 16876 bp, 15 predicted proteins | sample ArcticOcean_MG_C_8_FD_89576 | JGI IMG/M metagenome (GOLD analysis project Ga0115002, IMG submission 89576) | Marine microbial communities from western Arctic Ocean - ArcticOcean_MG_CB11_86 | ecosystem: Environmental > Aquatic > Marine > Oceanic | place: Arctic Ocean: Canada Basin | collected... | reverse complement strand
GTACGACGCCTATCGTCGCGGGCGTTGCCGGGTGGGAGCGCCTGGGTGTGGGCCGTATCGCGCTGATGACCCCCTATATCGAGGAGGTCAATGTCGCCATGCGCGATTTCGTGCTCGACCATGGGATCGAGGTGCCGGTCATGGGTACCTTTAACAATCCGCTGGACGAGGATGTGGCCGCGATCGACGATCAGTCGCTCTTCGACGGCATCATGAAGCTGGGCGAGTCGAATCAGGTCGAGGGTGTCTTCGTCTCCTGCACCAGCCTGCATGTAACGCCGGTCATCGCCCGCGCCGAGGAGGCCCTGGGCAAGCCCGTGATCTCCAGCAACCTGGCCCTGTCCTGGCACAGTCTGCGCCTGGCGGGGGTCGCGGATGCCGTGCCGGGTTACGGCCGGTTGATGACCCTGTAGCCGCATCGTGGCGGTCGGCGGGCAGCATTCGGGTTTGTGCGATGATTGGCGCACCTTGAACTGCAAGCTCGACGATGGCCCGGCGCCGAGGGCCGCCATCGGGTTGATCACCCTGTCGACCGACAATGTGATCGAGGGCGAGGTTCTGTCCTTTCTGCCGGCCGAGGGCGTGGCGCTGTATCGGTCGCGCATTCCCGCCGCGGCCAAAAACACACCGGAGGGCCTCGCGGCCATGGCGCCGCAGATCGGCGGGGTGGCAGCGATGCTGCTGCCCGATGACCATCTCGATGTGATCGCCTTCGGCTGTACCTCCGGCGCCATGGTGATCGGCCCGGCCGGCGTGGCCGCGGCGATCCACACCGCGCGGCCCGGCGTCGCGGTCAGCAATCCCGTCAGCGCCGCCCTGGATGGATTGCGTGCCTTGGGCGCGAAACGCATTGCCCTGCTGACGCCTTATCCCGATCGGACCAACGCCGTGGTCGGCGACTATGTCGCGGGCCAGGGATTCGAGATCCTCGCCAAGGGTAGTTTCAAGCAGGCGGGCGGTCCCGTCATCGCGCGGATACCGCCCGAGGATGTCTATGAGGCCGGGGTCGCGCTCGGTGGCACGGCCGGAGTCGATGCCCTGTTCGTGTCCTGCACGGCCCTGCGCGTGGCGTCCGTGCTGCAGCGAATCGAGGACCGGATCGGCCGGCCCGTTGTGGCGAGCAACCAAGCCCTGGCCTGGGATTGCCTGCGCCGCGCGGGTGTCGGCGATGCGGTCCCGAATGCCGGCCGCCTGTTTTCGCTCTGACCGGGCGGCCCTCGGGAAAGAGGAAACGAGATGCCTGATACAGCCGTTCCAGCCGCCAGTATTCCGCCATGGGAGAAGATGGCCGTCACCTTCGACAAGGGGCCGGCCCCGGTGGCCAAGTTCGGCCTCGTCTGCCTGGACTGCGATCAGGTCATAGAATCCGAATTGCGTATCTTCATGCCGATCCCTGGGGTGTCCCTCCTGTCGACCCGCATCCCGCTCGGGGGCCAGGGCACGCCGGAAACCCTGGCGGCGATGGAAGCCCATATCCCCGAGGTCGCCCGACTGATCCTGCCGGATGACAAGTTAGACGTTTTTATCTTCGGCTGCACTTCCGGCTCGATGACGATCGGTCCGGAGCGGGTCGAGGCGGCGGTCCACAAGGCGCGGCCGGGGGTGCCAGTCACCAACCCGGTATCCGCCGCCGCCGCGGCCCTTCGCCAATTTGGGGCTCGGCGGATTGCGCTTCTCACGCCCTATTCCGACGAGATCAACGCGGTTGTCGGTCGCTATATTGCGAGTCAGGGTTTCGACATCGCCGCGCGCGGCAGCTTCAAATGCGAAAACGGGGTCGAGATAGGGCTGGTCCCGCCCGAGGCGATCTACGAGGCGGGCGTGCGCATGGGGCGGACGGATTGCGACGCCCTGTTCATTTCCTGCGCAGGGCTGCGGGCCTCCAGCGTGGTTCAGCGGATCGAGGATGCGATCGGCAAGCCCGTGGTGACCAGCAACCAGGCCTTGGCTTGGGACTGCCTGCGCCGGGCGGGGGTCGAAGGATCGGTGCCCGGCTTCGGCCGTTTGCTGGCCGACAGGTAACAGCCGCGGAATGACGGAGAATGTTGCGGCGTGCAGCGGTTCTCCGACCTTGCGCGCCGAGGCTGCGGGTGACCGCGCCGCGATTCAGGCGCTGCTGGTTGCCGCCTTCGGCCGGCCGGACGAGGCCGATCTGGTGGATCGCCTGCGCGCGCCCTTCGATGGTGATGCGCTGATGGCGCTCGAACTCCGGCCCGGCGCGCTGATCGCGGGGGAGGGTGCGACGATGATACGCTATGCCGACGCCTTCGGGATCGCCTGAGAGGCCGGGCCGCGCAGTATCGACTCCCTCTCTACAGAACAGACGCTTCTTGCTAGTATCCCTGCGAGTCGTCGCGCCAGCCACCGAGGGAGGTTCGCCATGTTCGATACCGTGACCCAGATCGCCGAAGCCACCAACTGGGCGACCATGCCCTGCACCCTGGACGGAGGGCCGGCGCCGCGCGCCGCCATCGGCCTGATCGTGCTGATGAACGACACCGCGATCGAACCCGAGATGAGGGCCTTTCTGCCCTCGGACGGGGTCTCGCTCTATTCGAGCCGGATCTATATGGCGCGCAATGTCAGCGTCCAGGCGCTCAAGGATATGGAGCAGAAGATTCCCGAGGTGATGGAGCGGATCCTGCCCGACGATCATCTCGATGTGGTCGGCTTCGGCTGCACCTCCGGCTCCATGGCCATCGGCCCGGACAATGTCGCCGAGGCGGTCCATAAGACGCGCCCGGGCGTGGCCGTGACCGACCCCGTCTCGGCCTCGATGAAGGGGCTGCGAGCGGTCGGTGCCAAGCGCATCGCGTTGCTCACCCCCTATCCGGACGAGGTCAACAAGACGGTCGAGGACTTTGTCGGCGGCCAGGGTTTCGATATTGCGGTCAAGGGCAGCTTCAAGCAGCCCGGCGACCCGGAGATCACGCGGGTGCCGCCCGATGCGATTTTCGAGGCGGGGGTCAAGCTGGCCTCTGGCGATGTCGACGCGCTGTTCGTTTCCTGCACGGCCCTGCGCTGCTCGTCCGCGATCCAACGCATCGAGGATGCGATCGGCAAGCCCGTGGTGACGGCCAATCAGGCCCTGGCCTGGGACTGCCTGCGCCTCGCCGGATACAGCGATCCGGTCAAGGGATACGGCCGCCTGTTCTCCCTGTGACGGATGCTAACGTGGTCGACCTCGGCCTTCGAGACGGCCCTGCGGGCCGCCTCGAGGTGAGGTCTGAAGATTCGCCCCTCACCCTGAGGCGCCGGCGAAGCCGGCGCCTCGAAGGGCGAGGGGCCGGCCACCCCAGTTGCCACCGGTAGGCGGGGACGGGGCGCCGCCCGCCCTGGCCGAGTGGCGGCAGGTCGAGGCCGATCTCGACGACGGGCCTTCGGCGCGCGCCGCTATCGGGCTGATCGTGCTTGAGAACGACATCACCATCGAGCGGGAGGTGCATCGCCTGCTGCCCGATGAAGGCGTCGGCCTTTATGTCGGGCGGATCGGCTATCCGCCGCCCTTCGGCATCGCGGCGATCCGCGCGATGGAGGAACGCCTGCCGGCGGCGGCGGCGGCCGTTATGCCCGACGACCGGCTCGACGTCATGGCCTTCGGCTGCACCGCCTGCGCCATGACCCTGGGTGCGGAAGCGGTCGATGCGCGTATCCACGAGACTCGGCCTGGCATCGCCGTGACTGACCCGGTGCGGGCCGCGCTCAAGGGCTTGCGCGCGCTGGGGGCGAAGCGCATCGCCATGCTGACTCCCTATCCCGACGAGGTGAACGGCGTGGTCGCCCGCTACATGGCTGAGCAGGGATTCGAAGTGATCGCCGGGGCCAGTTTCCGGCGCCAGGGCGATGCCGATATCGCGCGGACCCCGCCCGCGGCCGTACGCGCCGCCGCGCTCGAACTGGCGCGTTCGGGCGTGGATGCGGTCTTCGCCTCGGGCACGGCGATGCGCGCCGCTGCGGCGATCCAGGCCATCGAGGACGAGACCGGCATCCCCGTCGTGTCGAGCAACCAGGCCCTGGCCTGGGACTGCCTTCGCCTCGCAGGTTGCATGGATCCGGTACCCCGTTTCGGACGCTTGATGACCCTGTGACGGGTTTCGCGGTGGGCAGCCGGTCCACCGCAACTCGGCTGTAACACCGGCAGGGCATCAGCAGCTATGCGCGGCACCGTCACCGATATCCTTTTTTTGCCTTTCTCAAGCTCGACCTGACCGGTTTCGACGCGCCGGCAGTCCTCACCACCTGACGACGGGCATCTCCCGAACGGCACGGCGGGAGAGGAGCTTCGGCTTGCCCTCGGTAATAAGGACGTTCTCCTCGTGGACCAGCATCTTGTCGCCCTGGAACATGGCGCTCGGCTCGATGGTCATGACGGCGCCGGGGACGAGGACGGCCGTGTCGCCCGGCTTGTTCGACGGGTATTCGGTCATGTTCTTGCCGAGGCCATGACCGAAGCGTCCGACAGTGCCGATTACGATGCCGGCATCCTCGAGCACCTTGGCCTGGGCGTAGAACAGGTCCTCGGCGGTGTTGCCGGGCACGCAGGCGGCGATGCCCGCTTCGACTGAGCGGTAGAGCAGATCGTGGATCTTCTTGACCTCGTCGGTCGGCTCGCCGATGGCGATATTGCGGTCGAAGTCGCAGTGGTAGCCGGCATAGCGGCAGCCCGTGTCGATCAGGAAGACGTCGCCCTTGCGCAGCTTTCGGCTGGTCGGGCCCATGATGATGCTGTCGTAACTGGGCGTGCCGGAGCCGAAGGCCGTGTAGGGCGTCTTGTCGGCGCCGCCGAGCAGCATATGCGCGGCGAATTTGCGGCCGACGTCGGATTCCGTATCGCCCTGTTCGACCATCGCCGGCAGGTCGTCGAAGGCATCGGCGGCGATGTCCGCCGCTCGCTTGATTCGAGCGATTTCCGCTGGCGACTTGACGAAGCGCAGGTCGCGAAGGACCGGCACGCAATCGGCCATCTTGAAGGGCTTGATTTTCTTCACGATGCGCAGGAGATCGGCCGGCGCCATGGCGAGGCGCGATTCCGGGCCGATCTCGAAACCGATTCGGCCGTATTTCGAGCGCACCTTTTTGAACACGGATTCGAGCAGATCGAGCCCCTCGTTTTCCGGCCGGGGCGAAGGCCAGGTCAGAATCTGAGACATGTCCTTGACCCAGGAGGTCGCGCGCCAGTTGGTCACGCCCGTCTCCGGGATCACCGCGGTCGGTTGGCCGACCCGTGGCAGGACGAAATACCAGGGGCGGGACGGGCTGGCCCAGGGAAACTGGGACATGAAACCCGAGAGATATTCGAGGTTCGGCTCGCTCGTCACCATCACGGCGTCGAGCTTGTATTTGGTCATCAGCTTGCGTGCCCGCTCGGCCCGGCCTTCCATCTCGGCCTGGGTGAAGGGGCGCAGTTCAGGTCGTCGCGCCAGTAGCTTCACGGGCGAACCGCCGCCCTTAACCGGGTTCGATTTTTTCACCGCCGTCTTCACCATGACCAGAGCCTCCCCATAAAGATGCATCGTGGTATTCTTGGAACTATCCCATTATTGCTTTCGCTGCGAAAGCGCGACGCTTGTGTGAACGGCGGCCCGCACTACATGGTCGGGGCATAGTCGTGAGCGCCGGGTTGGCGCCGACAGGCAAAAGTTCAATCGAGCGGGGAACGCGGACCGGGTGGCGGTTTCCGCCATACGAGAATTTCTGAAGCATGAATCGGCAGGCGGACTCATTCTGGTCGCGGTCGCGATCCTCGCGCTGATCCTCGACAACACAAGTCTCGCATGGCTCTACGATTCGTTGCTCAATTTTCCGGTGGCGGTGCGTTTCGGCGCCCTGGAAATCGCCAAGACCTTGCTGCTCTGGATCAATGACGGGCTGATGGCCGTCTTCTTCCTTCTGGTTGCGTTGGAGATCAAGCGCGAGGTGCTGGAGGGCGAGCTGTCTTCCCTCGAACGGGCCTCCCTGCCGGCGATCGCTGCGGTGGGCGGCATGGCCGTGCCGGCGGCGATCTATATGCTCGTCGCGGGCGGGGATGCGGTTGCGGCGCGCGGCTGGGCGATTCCGGCGGCGACCGATATCGCCTTCGCGCTCGGCATCCTCTTGCTGCTGGGCAAACGCGTGCCGCTTGCCCTCAAGATATTCCTTCTCGCGCTCGCCATCATCGACGACCTGGGCGCGATATTGATTATCGCTGCCTTCTACACGGCCGACCTGTCCTATGTTTCGCTCGGCCTTGCGGGGCTAGGGGCGGCGGCGCTCTTCGCTCTCAACCGCTTCGGGGTCCTGCGCGTCGCGGCCTATATCCTGGTCGGCATTTTCGTCTGGGTCTGCGTCCTCAAATCGGGCGTTCATGCGACCTTGGCCGGTGTTCTGGTCGGTTTCGCCGTGCCGCTGGGCGCGAGGCGGGCAGGGGACATCGCCCCTGCGGGCGCTGGAGCACAAACTTCATCCCTGGGTTGCTTTCGGCATTATGCCGGTCTTCGCCTTTGCGAATGCCGGCGTGCATCTCGGCGGCGTCGGCTTCTCGAGTCTCGGCGAACCGATCACTCTGGGCGTCGCGCTCGGCCTGCTCATGGGCAAGCAACTCGGGATCATTACCTTCGTCTGGCTGGGGGTGCGCCTGCGCCTGTGTCGGCTGCCCGAAGGAATCGGCTGGTCCCAGATATACGGCGTGGCGTGTCTGGCGGGCATTGGGTTCACGATGAGCCTGTTCATCGGGACCTTGGCCTTTGAGGACCCAGCCTTCGCGGCACCCGTGCGTATCGGCGTGCTTGCCGGATCGATCGCCTCCGCCGTCATGGGTTATCTGGTGTTGCGCATGACACTGGCACCGGCCGGAGATACCAAGCTTGAATGAGCGGAACCGCGCCACAGCCGCGCTTGCATCGTTTGGCCGTAGCAGGCAGAACCGTGGCAACCCCAGAAATGACCGGATAATGGAACCCCATGACCGCAGAGAACGAATCCGTCGAAACCAAGCTCTTCTCACCCCTGAAGATCAAGAGCGTCACCTTCAAGAACCGGGTCGTCGTCTCGCCCATGTGCCAATACTCGGCCAAGGATGGCCATCCTCAGCAATGGCATTTCGACCATCACACGCGCTATGCCGAAGGCGGTGTCGGGCTGGGTTTCGTTGAAGCCACGGGCGTCGAGCCGCGCGGCCGGATCACCCATGGCTGCACGGGGCTCTGGTCCGACGACCAGATCGCGCCGATGACGCGCATCTGCGAGATCTACGAGCGCAAGGGCGCGGTTCCCGGCATACAGATCGCCCATGCCGGTCGCAAAGCCGCCAGTCAGCGACCTTGGGAAGGCAACAATGCGCTGGGCGAAGCCGACGCGGCGCGGGGCGATGCGCTCTGGCAGGTCGTGGGGCCGACATCCGAGGCCCAGCACGAAGCCTGGCATGCCCCCCATGCCCTTTCGACCGACGAAATAGGAGAGGTGGTTGAGGCCTGGCGCCAGGCGACAATTCGTGCCCGCAAGGCCGGTTTCAAGGTGCTCGAAATCCACGGCGCCCACGGCTATTTGATCCATTCCTTCTTCTCGCCTTTGTCGAACCGCCGCAACGACGCCTATGGCGGCGGGCTGGAGCAGCGCATGCGTTTCGCGCTGGAGGTGACCGAGGCGGTGCGCAAGGAATGGCCGGAAGATCTGCCGCTGTTCTACCGGGTTAGCGCGGTCGACGGCATAGAGGGTGGCGTCGAGATCGAGGATACGGTCGAACTGGCGAAGGTCTTGATGGAGCGCGGGGTCGACGTTCTCGATTGTTCGGGCGGCGGCATTCGGGGCAGCGCGATCCAGACGACGAGCACCATCGCGATGGCGGCGGGGTTGCGCCCGGTACCGGGTTTCCAGGTGCCCTATGCCGAACGGGTCCGCAAGGACGCCGGCATGATGACCATGGCGGTCGGTTATATCACCGAGGCCCGGCAGGCTGAGACGATCCTGCAAGAGGAATGCGCCGATCTGATCGCCCTGGGACGCGAATTGCTCAACGACCCGTTCTGGGCGCTGCATGCCGCACAGGAACTGGGCGCGGATCCGGATTTCGAGATGTGCCCGGAGCAATACGGCTGGTATCTGACGCGCCGCGCCGCGTCGATGCGGCTGCCCGAAGCGGAGTGACGACGATGGCACAAAAAGGGGTGTATGGCCTCCTGCTACCCTACAAGGACAAGTTCCCGAAGGTCGCCAAGGGCGCGTTTATCGCGCCGGGCGCGGTGCTGGTCGGGGATATCGAGATCGGGGCGGGCGCCAGCGTCTGGTACAACTGCGTCCTGCGCGGCGACGTCAACCGCATCCGCATCGACCGAGACGCCAATGTCCAGGACGGCACGGTGATCCATGTCGACCGCGATTTTCCGACGCTGATCGGCGAAAACGTGCTGATCGGCCATCTGGCGATGGTCCATGGCTGTATCCTGGAACCGGGCGCCTTCGTCGGCATGAAATCGACCGTGATGGACGGCTGTTTGGTCGAATCCCAGGGCATGGTCGCGGCGGGCGCCTTGCTCTCGCCCGGCAAGCGGGTCGGCCGGGGCGAGCTTTGGGCCGGGGTGCCGGCCAAGCATCGCCGGGACCTGACGCCCGAGGAGATGGAAGACATGGCGGGCACCGCTGGCCGCTATGTCGGCTATGCTCAGGCTCATTCGCGCAGCTTGGGGGACATGAAGGAATAGGGAGGTTGCGATGGAAGTCTGGTCCTCGCCCGAGTTCGATGAGCATGAGAAGGTGATCTTTGTCGCGGACCGGGAGACCGGGCTGCGGGCCATCATCGCGATTCACGATACCACCATGGGGCCGGCGGGCGGCGGTTGCCGCATGTGGCCCTACGAGACAACCCAGGCGGCCTTGGACGACGTTCTGCGGCTGTCGCGCGCCATGACCTACAAGTTGGCCTTCATCGGCGCGCGCTACGGCGGCGGCAAGGCCGTCATCATCGGAGATGCCCACAAGGACAAGAGCGAGGCCCTGCTGCGCGCCATGGCGCGGGCGGTCGACAAGCTGGCCGGGGCGATGACCATTTCCGAGGATGTCGGCCTGACGGTCGACGACCTCGTGACCTTCAACAAGGAAACCCAGCATGTCGTCGGCCTGCCGGGGCAGAGCGGCGATACCTCGCCGCCCACGGCCTACGGCATCTTCTGCGGTTTGAAATCCTGCCTGCGCCATGGCTTGGGCAGGGAATCCTTCGACGGGGTCCATGTCGCGATCCAGGGCCTGGGCAATGTAGGCTTTCGCCTGGCCGAACGCCTGGTGGCGGCGGGCGCGCGCCTGACCGTCGCCGATACGGTGCCCGACCGGGTCGCCCGGGCGAAGGTGGGGCTGGGAGCGGAAAGCGTGGATGCGGATACAATCTACGACGTGAAGGCGGATATCTTCGCGCCCTGCGCCTTGGGCGGAGCGATCAACGACGAGACAGTGCCGCGCCTGCGCGTGAAGGTCGTCGCAGGGGCGGCCAACAACCAGCTTCACCGGGACCGCCATGCCGAGGCCCTGCATGAGCGCGGTATCCTCTATGCACCCGATTACGTCATCAACGGAGGCGGCGCGATCAACGCCAGCCAGGAGAAATTCGCCTATGACGAGGCGCGCATCCGGGGCGAGATCGAGGCGATCGCGGGCAAGCTGAATACGATCTTCGAGCGCGCGGCGAAGGAAGGAAAATCCCCTCTTTCGGTCGCCAACCGTATGGCCAAAGAAATTCTGAGCCGAGCCTGATCCATTTGACCGCTGACCGACCCTTCGTCAACCCCGTCCACTCGATCGGCTTTGCCGCTCGAGTCCCCCATCAAGGGGGGAGGAGTAAGTCGGGACCGATCCGAAAAAGAACTCCCTCCCCCTCGATGCGGGAGGGACGGGGCGGGGGTGAGGATAAGCGCACGACAAGGGTCCGGCGCCGCACTGGAACGGTTCATGGCTGAGGGCACGGCGAGTGTCGCTTTAGCGCCGGAGCCCGCGGGCGGGATGGTGCGCGGGGTCGTGCTGCTGCTCTGCGCCGGCACGGTGATGAGCATGAACGGCTTGCTGTTCCGGGGTGTCGAGACGGCCTCGGATTGGCAGGTGATCTTCTGGCGCAGCCTGTGGATGGCGGGAATCTTCGCCGTCGCGATGACCGTGCGCGAGCGCGGGCGGCTCGACCGGGCCTTGCGGCGCGCCGGCCCCGTCGTTCTCGTCGCCGGCGTTATCCTCGGCATCGGCAATATTTCCTTCTCCCTTGCGATCTTGAACACGACGGTCGCCAATGCGTTGCTCATCCTCAGCGCCTCGCCGTTCCTTTCTGCGATATTCGCCTGGCTGCTCATGCGCGAGGCGGTCGGCCGGACGACGCTAGTGGCCATGGTCGTCGCCCTGGCCGGCGTCGGCATCATGGTCTTCGAGGGGCTGGGCGCGGGGCGCTTTTTCGGCAATGTGATGGCGGTCGTCACCTTGGTAACCCACGCCGGCTTCATCGTCGCGCTGCGCTATGCCCGCAACGTGGACATGGTGCCGTCCGTCTTCGTGGCGGGCTGCGTCGCGGCCCTGGGGGGATTGGCCGGTTCGGCGCCCGGCTTCGATCTCGTGCTGGGGGCCAACGACTTCCTGATGTGCGCCATGATGGGCATCGGATCGATGGGCCTGGGCTTCGCGCTCTTCACCATGGGCGCGCGCCATCTGCCGGCGGCCCAGACATCGCTGCTTGTAATGTCCGAGGTCATCCTGGCCCCGATCTGGGTCTGGATATTCTGGGACGAAACGCCGTCGAGTCTGGCCTTGATCGGCGGCGCGCTGGTTTTGAGCGCGGTTTTCGGTCAGGCCGCATTGACGATGCGGCGGGGTGTGGGATGAGGCTTCAGCCCTCGGCCTTGACCAGAACGTAGGTTCCGGGCGCGGGCTCGAGGGCTTTCAGCTTGCCGTCGCCGGGCTTGCGCGCGGGGACCTTTCCGCCGCCATGGCGCTCCACCCATTTCTGCCAGACCGGCCACCAGGAGCCCGGCTCCTGTTTGGCGCCTTCGAGCCAGGCGTCGGGCGAGGCTGGCAGTTTCGTGTTCGTATAGTAGGAATATTTCTTGGCGTCCGGATGGTTCACCACGCCGGCGATATGGCCGGACCCGGCCAGGACGAACTTGCGAGGCCCGGTGAACAGCTGGGTCGTCGCGTAGGTCGTCTTCCAGGGCGCGATGTGGTCTTCCTGGGTCGACAGGAAGAAGGACGGCGTCTCGACCTTGGTGACGTCGATCGGCACCCCGTCGAGGGTGATGCCGCCGGGCTTCGACAGCAGGTTCTCCTGATACATCTTGCGCAGATAGAAGCTGTGCATGGCGCGCGGCATGCGCGTCGAATCCGAGTTCCAATAGAGGAGGTCGAAGGGGAAGGGGTCCTTGCCCATCAGATAGTTGTTGATGACGAAGGACCAGATCAGGTCGTTGGCGCGCAGCATGTTGAAGGTGGTCGCCATATGGGCGCCCTCGAGATAGCCGTTCTTGTCCATCTCGTTTTCGATATATTCGAGCTGCTCTTCGTCGATGAAGACGCCCAGATCGCCCGGATCGGTGAAATCGACGAGGCTGACGAAGAGGGTCGCGCTCTTGATCCGGTCGTCGCCCTTCTTGGCCATATAGGCCAGGGTCGAGGCGAGCAGGGTGCCGCCCAGGCAATAGCCGATGACATTGGCCTCGCGCGATCCGGTCGCCTTCTCCATCGCGTCGAGGGCGGCCAGCGGGGCTTCGAGCATGTAGTCCTCGAAGCTCTTCTTCGCGAGGGTGCTGTCCGGATTGACCCAGGAGACCACGAAGACCGTGTGGCCCTGCTCGACAGCCCATTTGATGAAGGAGTTCTTCGGGCGCAGGTCGAGAATGTAAAACTTGTTGAGCCAGGGCGGCATGATCAGCAGGGGCCGCTTGAAGACCTGTTCGGTCATAGGGTCGTATTGGATCAATTCCATGAGGTCGTTGCGGAAGACCACCCGGCCGGGGGTGATGGCGATATTCTCGCCGACCGTGAAGGCGTCCTTGTCGGTCATGGTGATGCGCAGCTGGCCCTTGCCGCGCTCCAGGTCGCGGAGCAGGTTTTCGAGGCCCTTCACTAGGTTCTCGCCCTTCGATTCGAGGGTCGCGCGCAGAACTTCGGGATTGGTGACCACGAAATTCGTGGGCGCCAGGGCGTCGACGAACTGCTTGGTGTAGAACTCGACCTTCTTCGCGGTCTTCTCGTCCAGCCCGTCGACCTCGCGCACGGTTTCGGTGATCCAGTTCGAGGTCAGCAGATAGGACTGCTTGATGTAGTCGAAGACGGGGTTCTCGCGCCAGGTTTCGTCCTTGAACCGGCGGTCGTCGCCCTCCGGGCTGACCATCGGCTCGGCATCGACCCCCATCATGCGCGACGCGGTGTTTTGCCAGAGCGACATGTAGCTCTGCCACAGGCCGACTTGAGCTTCGAACAGCTTGGCTGGGTCGGCCATCATCTTGGCCGTCAGGTCCATGAAGGCCGTGCCGATATTCAGCGGGTCGACGGGGCCGCCCTCGCGCTCGTTCTCGGGGCGGGATAGGAAATCCATCACCACGCGCTGGCTGCGCTCGGCGATATCGGCCATTGCGCGCGCAAGCGCGGCAGCGTCTTGATTCTCGGATTCTGGGCCCGGTGCATCGGCCATATCGAATTTCCTCATCATTCCCGCGACAGGGCTCCGACATGCTACCCTGTTGGGCGGTTCGACCGACGTCCAAACGAGCGGCCGAAACAAACGAATGTTGCGCCAAGGGGTTGGAGACGGATATTGATATGCCCTGCCGTGTCTAGGGGCGGTAGGGTCAATTACGCAGCGCAGGCCATACATACATGAGCGGGCACGGGAATTCAAAAATTTTGCTGCACTGCACAATAAATAATCGGCGATCATTGCCCCGCGTATTGGCCATAGGCTTCGCGGCGGCGCTTGTGCTCGGCGTTACGGCCTGTTCGTCGTTGCCGGACGAGGTGAATCCTGCCGAGTGGTTCGGCGAGGACAAGCCCAAGGACACGGCGGCCGTGGGTGGCAGCGCCGAGGAGGTGCCCGGCGCCGAATCGGATTTTCCCAATCTGGCAAGTGTACCGCCCAAGCCCGAGGCCATGACCACCCTGGAGGAACGGCAGGATATTGCCGAAGGGCTCGTGGCGGACCGGGCCAGGGCGAAATACAGCGATCCAGTGTCCCGACGGGCCCCCGTGACGGTGGCGCCGCCGGCCCCCGTCGCGCCTGCGCCGGCCGAGGTGGCTGCTCCTGTTCCTGCTCCGGCTGCACCGCCTGCGCCGGCAACGATTCCGGCGCCGGTCAAGGCCCCAGAGGCCGCCCCGGTGCCGCCCGCACCGCCGGCACCTGCCGCGGCGACCCCCAGTATTTGGCCCGCGACGCCGCCCGTCGCGCCGCCCGCGCCGCAGGTTTCCGTTCAGGCCCAAACGCCGGCCCCCATTCAGGCTCCGGCCCGCACCCCGGCCCGTCCGCAGCCCAGGCCAACGCCTGCGCCATCGCCGCCTCCGCTCGGCGCGGCCACGTCGCCATTGGTCCATTCGGCGACTGTCGGTAGGGCCGAGGATGCGATGTTCCTGATCGAATCGGGCAGTGGTGGCGGCGGTGGTGCGTCCGCCGTGGCGGAATTCAGGCCGGTCAATGTGGGCACGGGACGTCCGGTCGCCCTGATCTTCTTCGGCAATGGTTTGGCAAATCTTTCGGCGCGCGACAAGGAAATTCTGAGCGACCTCGCGCAGCTCTATCTCCAGCGCGGCGGCGGCAAGCTGCGGGTCGTCGGCCATGCCAGCCGTTCCGTCGGTGGCAGCGATCCGGTGAAGCAGCGCTTGGCCAATTTCAAGATATCGGTTGACCGGTCCAGCGCGGTCGCGCGCTCCCTGACCGATTCCGGCGTGCCGGCCGGAATTGTCGAGGTGGATGCGGTCTCCGACAATGCGCCCTTGCTCGGGGGCGGCGAAGCCGCCGATCGGCGGGTCGAAATCTATCTCAACTGACGGTCGGATCCGGACGATCCAACGGAGGCATATGGACACGCTCAAGGTCGCGGTTGCGGGCCTGGGAACGGTGGGGGCGGGCCTGCTCAAACTGCTTCGGGACAATGGGGAACTGCTCGCCGATCGCTGCGGGCGGCCGGTCGAGGTCGTCGCCGTGTCGGCGCGCAACCGGCGCCGCGACCGCGGCGTCTCGATCGAGAACCTGGCTTGGTACGACGATCCGGTCCTGATGGCGCGCGAGGCGCAGGCCGACGTGTTCGTCGAATTGATCGGCGGCTCGGATGGCGTCGCCAAGGCGGCGGTCGAGGCCGCGATCGGCGCGGGCCGCCATGTCGTGACCGCCAACAAGGCGCTGCTGGCCATCCATGGCACGGAACTGGCCAAGGCGGCCGGGGAGGCCGGCGTGTCCCTGGCCTATGAAGCGGCCGTCGCGGGCGGCATTCCCATCGTCAAGGCTCTGCGCGAAGGCCTGGCGGGGAACCAGGTGACGCAAGTCTTCGGAATCCTTAACGGCACCTGCAACTACATCCTGACCGAGATGCGGGCCACGGGACGGGCCTTCGACGATGTTCTCGCCGAGGCGCAGGATCTCGGCTATGCCGAGGCCGATCCAAGCTTCGATGTCGACGGAATCGACGCGGCCCATAAACTGGCCATCCTGACGAGCATCGCCTTTGGCCGAGAGGTCGATTTCGACGGCATCTCGACCGAGGGCATCCGGCACATCACGCCGCTCGACATCGCCTATGCCGAGGAACTCGGCTACCGCATCAAGCTACTCGGCATCGCGCGGAAGACCGAGTTCGGGATCGAGCAGCGGGTCCATCCCTGCATGGTTCGCCGCGATCATCCGATCGCCCATGTCGAGGGCGTCCTGAACGCGGTTGTGGCGGGCGGAAATTTCGTCGGGGATACGGTCTATGTGGGCAGTGGGGCCGGTGCCGGGCCGACCGCCTCGGCCGTCATGGCGGATCTCGTGGATATTGCCTGCGGGCGTCATACGCCGACCTTCGGCATCGCGGCCGGACAGCTGAAGAAGGCGGAGACGGCCGCGGTCGACCGCCATGTCGGGGAATTCTATCTGCGCCTGCATGTGGTCGACCGCTACGGCGTTATGGCCGATTTGACTTCGGTGTTCCGGGACGAGCGTATTTCGCTCGAAGCCATGCTGCAACGGGGCCGCGACCCGGACGAGATCGTGCCGGTGGTGTTCATCACCCACGAGACGGATGAGGCCCCGTTGCGCCGGGCTCTGGACCGCATTTCGAACCTTGACCATGTGGTCGAGCCCCCCAGGATGATCCGAATCGAACCGTTATGAGGGAGCAGGACAATATGGTGAAACCGCAGGGCGCCGGCAGCATGGAGCGCAATCTGGTCCTCGATGCCGTGCGTGTGACCGAAGCGGGGGCGATTGCCGCGGCGCGACTGATGGGGCGGGGCGACGAGAAGGCTGCCGATCAGGCGGCTGTCGATGCAATGCGCCGGGCGCTCAACGCGCTGGATATCGCGGGCACGGTCGTGATCGGCGAGGGCGAACGCGACGAAGCGCCGATGCTCTTCATCGGGGAAGAGGTCGGCACGGGCAAGGGCCCCAAAATCGATATTGCCCTTGATCCATTGGAAGGCACGACCCTGACGGCGAAGGGCGCGGCCAATGCGCTGGCGGTTATGGCCCTGGCCGAAGCCGGTAAGTTCCTCAACGCGCCTGACGTTTATATGGACAAGATCGCGGTCGGTGGCGGCCTGCCGGATCAGGTCGTCGATATCGATGCCTCGCCGGTGGAGAATCTCGAATCCCTGGCCTCGGCCAAGGGTGTGAAGGTCGAGGATCTCGTTGCGAGCATCCTGGACCGGCCGCGCCATGAAGAGGTGATCGCCAAGACCCGCGAGGCAGGAGCGCGCATCGTGCTGATTTCGGACGGCGATGTCAGCGGTGTGATCGCGACCTCTCAGCCGGCCACGGGGATTGATATCTATGTCGGCAGCGGTGGCGCTCCTGAGGGGGTGCTGGCGGCGGCGGCCCTGCGCTGCATTGGCGGCCAGATGGAAGGTCGCCTGGTGTTTCGCAACGACGAGGAACGCGGTCGGGCGCATGGCTTGGGAATCGAGGATCTGGGTCGCAAATACACCCTGAACGAGTTGGCGGCGGGCGATGTTATTTTCGCCGCCACCGGCGTGACCGACGGCTCGATGCTGCAAGGCGTGCGCCGGCGGGGCGCAACCGTCACGACCGAGTCCATCGTCATGCGCTCCTCGACCGGTACCGTGCGCACGATCGAATCCACCCACGATTTCTCGCGCAAGGCCGAGTTGAACCCGGACAAGGCGTGATCGAAGGCCTATCGCCATGCCCGGCCCCGCCCTCAACTCGGCCGTGACGACAGGCGGGGGCGCGGCCGAACCGTTTCTGGGGGTCGAGCGGTCCCTTGCTGGAAAATTGTGGCGTGCCCGGCTGACCGATGACCGCGCGGCTTTGGCCCTGTCCCAACGCCACGGCCTGTCCGAATTGCTGGGTCGCGTTCTGGCGGCGCGGGGCGTGGCGTCCGACATGGTCGAGGACTTCCTCACACCCAGCCTGCGCGGCGCGATGCCCGATCCCAGCCGCCTCAAGGATATGGATGCGGCAGCGGCACGGGTGGCGGCCGCGATCCAAGACGGCGAGCAGATCGCGGTCTTCGCCGATTACGATGTCGATGGCGCGACCTCGGCCGCCCTGCTCTTCCGGTTTCTCTCGGCCGTCGGCACGCCGCCGCTGATCTATGTTCCGGATCGGGTGATCGAGGGCTATGGCCCCAATGCCGAGGCGCTTCTGGGGCTTCAAGAAAGCGGCGCCAAGCTGGTTTTGACCGTCGATTGCGGCGTCACTGCCCATGAACCGCGCGCGGCGGCGGCCGCCGCT
>Ga0115002_10004480_pt1 | contig 16876 bp, 10 predicted proteins | sample ArcticOcean_MG_C_8_FD_89576 | JGI IMG/M metagenome (GOLD analysis project Ga0115002, IMG submission 89576) | Marine microbial communities from western Arctic Ocean - ArcticOcean_MG_CB11_86 | ecosystem: Environmental > Aquatic > Marine > Oceanic | place: Arctic Ocean: Canada Basin | collected... | reverse complement strand
ATAACCATTCGTGTTGTTGGCCACGTAGCAGGCGCCGTCGCCGGCGGTTCCGGTCGAGAAGATGTTCCATGCTCCGGGCGCGACCACGTCAGGCTTGATGCGGCCGTCGTGTGTCGGGCCCATGCTGCTGCTGTTGGCAAGATCGTTTTGCGGGACATCCCAGTTCCCGACAACGACGGCGTTTTTCATTTGCTTGGTGAGCGAGAAGAAGCCGACCTGGTTGTTGATCCATGCGGCGTTGACGCCGTTGTTGCCTGCGGAATACACCTGCGGTCGCCTGGGAACCGAGACTCCTCCGTCAGTGGCATCACCCTGGATGGCCTGATCGACCGTCTGGTTCTGGGCGTCGTAGGAACCATCGGGGCTGACGGCGTGCGAGTGGTTGGCGAGGTCCATCGAGTTGGTGTTGATGGCTGTGGCGAGGTTGCTGAGGGTGATCAGGTCTTGCGAGTCGATGATGCCGGCATTGGGGGCCATGCCTCGCCATTGAAACGCCGTGCCGCCGTTGGTTGCACTTTGCGATCCGTTTCCGGCGAGGATGCCGGCGACGTGTGTGCCGTGTGTGCCGGCTGCAGAGGCACTGATGGCGGCCACTTCGTTGATGTCGGGGTGGGTGCCGTCGACCCCGCTGTCGTCGACACCGGCGACGATGCCATTGCCGGTGAGTCCGGCGTAGTTGATGGTTCCGGCTGCGGTGTTGATCGTGGCATTCTGGACGGTGTCGACATTGACAGCCGGTCGAGTCGTGCTGTTTTCGTCGAATTGAGGTGCCGGTGCCGCTCCGATCCACTCGACTCCATCCTCGGTCGCCAGGTCGATCATCTGAGTCGGTGTCGCCGTAACCACCCACAGGCCATCAGACATCGCGGTTCCTGCGAGTCCTTCGGCGGCCAGGATGTCTGTGGGTGTCGAGCCCGAGAAATCGTTGGTGAAGAGGACGGCGACGTCGAGTGTGCCGTCGGCATTTCGGGCGTAGTTGTCGGCGTTGTTGTCTTCATCGACAAAGGCGAAGCGGGCGTAGTTGGCCAGGAGCAGGTCCGGATCGACCTTGTCTTCGGGGTCGAGTGGAGTGATCCAGTTGACCATCCCGTTGATTTCGTCGGCATCGAGATCCAGTTGTGGCGAGAGCCAACCGAAGACGTGTCGGCCGGGCAGAAAACTTTGACGAAAGATCCCGGCGTGTTGCAGGTCTTTGACTTCCAGGCAATCGGGCGTTTCGCTGAAGGAGACGATGCCGTGCTGTCCGGTGACCGGTGCGGCGACGTGATCGACCAGGAACTCGTCCTGCAGTTCCTGGCTGGGCCAGAGGTCACCACTGCGGAGGCTGATTTTCTGGGTCTGGAACTCTTCGTTGGTCGATTCGGTGAAGGGGACAGTGACGGTGAATGTTCCGACGGCATCGTGAGCGGCGTCGCCGAGGTCATCGAGAGCGATTCTCCAGCCGGGACCTCGCAGCAGGTCGTCGTCGGTCACATCGTAGGAGAACGACAGTGGCGAGTTTCCGGTTGTTTCGGCATAGGCTGCGGTCGGGTCGGGCAGATCGTTGCGGCGACGTCCGGTGAGTTGGGCGTGCAGGTCGGTGGTCGAGCCGGTCCAGCTGATTTCGATGTCCACGGTTCCGGCGGTGGTGACATTGAAGAGTTCGAACGGCACGTCGTAGGCCTGGTCGATTTCGAATGTCCAGGTTGTCGCCTGGTTGGTTTTTTGATCGAAGGGAAGTGCTCCGAGGTCACGGAGTGTGCCATCGGGGTCGATGCCGAAACGTGGGTGTCCGATATCGATCAGTGGCGAGTCGCTCTGGAGTGAGAACTCTTCGACCCCGGAACCGGCGGTAAAAAGGGGTTTGACCGAGACGTTTCCATCGATGCCGGTGAGGCTGGGGTAGTTGAGGTAGTCCTTTCGGTTTCTGAACAGGTCGTTGTGTTCGATGATCGGCACCGGAGCCGTGCGGCCTCCGACGACGTGGATCCCGGCTTCGCGGTAACCGATGATGATGTTGTTGACGATGGTTGGGTCGGTGGGCTTGTTGCCGATGTAGATGCCTTGTCGATCTCCATCGCCGTCGAAGGTGTTATTGATGATCGAGGGTCGAGCGGGCGAGTTGACGAAGACTCCGTAGCGGGATTCGGTGATGATATTGCGTTCGAGCACGGCGGTATCGGCGGTGTTGCCGGCGAAGACGACGGCTCGGGATCTCGAGTGACCCGGGTCGGTGGTTTCGATGGTGAAGCCCGAGAGTCCGGCGGTATCGACGGTATCGAACAGCACGACGCCGTACTTGTCGGGTCGCCCGGTGATCGTGGTGGTATCGGCACCGTCTCCGATGACGGTGACTCCGGTCTTCATCACGATATTTTCGCTGTAGTCGCCCGCGGCCACTTCGACCTGGTCGCCACTGGTTGCGGCATCCAGTCCGTCCTGGATCGTGGTGAAGGGGAGTTCCGCTGTCCCATCGGCTCGGAGTGCATCGGCCGAGGCGTCGACGTAGATGGCCGAGAGCAATGTGCGGTCTTCGAGCCGTTCGACTTGTCGGAGACGGGTGATGCGACGGTGTCGCATGTTGCGGAATGGGTTGGACGAGCGTGAGGGGATGAGTCGTGAGAGCCAGGAATTGAGCAGCATGGGATGACTCGTCTGGAGTGAAAGAAGTGTCTATGAGGGCGCCAATGTAACTCGGTTGCTCGACGAGGCAACTGTTGGGGGACTAGTATCTTCGGCGTCGAGAAGTCATGGGAGAAATCGATGAGTCGGTTTTGTTGGGCGGTTGTTGTTTCGGTCGTGGTTTGTTGTGGGCTGTCTTCGGCCAAGGCAGCTCATCGAGTGGTGCTGCAGGGCAATGGCAAGTTGGCCATCGTCGAGAAGGATGGTGAGATTTCGTGGCAGGTGAAGTGGGGCGGGATCCACGACATTCACGTGTTGCCAAGCGGAAACATCATGGTGCAGCAGGGCAGCCGCAAGGTTGTCGAGATTGATCGGAAGACTCGAAAGGTGGTCTGGTCGTACGATTCGGGTGTCGCCAACGGCAATCGTGGGAAGGCGATCGAGGTGCATGCTTTTCAGCCGCTGGCGGGTGGGCGGGTGATGATTGCCGAGTCGGGGGTGGGGCGGATCATCGAGATCGACCGTGCCGGGAAGATCCACCGCACCATCAAGCTGCACGTCCACAAGCCTCATCCTCATCGCGACACTCGCCTTGTCCGCAAGCTCGCGACGGGCAATTACCTGGTTTGTCACGAGGGGGATGGAGCGGTTCGCGAGTACGACGGCAAGTCGGGCCAGGTGGTTTGGGACTACGACGTGCCGTTGTTTGGCAAAGAGCGTCGAGGCGGACACGGTCCCGAGGCCTGGGGGAACCAGTGTTTTGCAGCCGTGCGACTAAAAAACGGCAACACGCTGATCGCCACCGGCAACGGGCACAGCGTGCTGGAGGTGACCTCCGCCGGGAAGATCGCCTGGAAGCTCGAGCAGAAGGACCTGCCCGGCATCACCCTGGCGTGGGTCACGACGCTGGAAGTGCTGCCCAACGGGCATTACGTGATCGGCAACTGTCACGCCGGACCGAAGAACCCCCTGGTGATCGAGATCGATCCGAAGACCAAACGGGTGGTCTGGACGTTGGATCGGTTTGCCGACTTTGGGAATTCGGTACCGAATTCGCAGGTATTGGATGTGAAGGCGGTCCGCTAGCGATTTCAGCGTCGTGGGGCGTCGACGTACTGGATGAACCCGATCATCATTTCCTCCCAGGTCTGCTTGCCCCAGCCGATGGTTTTTCTGGGGTCGGGGTTGGCCGGGTTGCCGGTCGAGTTGTCGAAGTGAGCGACGCACTCGATCGTGGTCCCTGCGGGGATCAGGAACGGTTTGGCGAATCGGTATCGGTGTTGCCAGTTGAAATCGTAGCCGGGCACATTGAGCAGGATTTCGGACCGTCCGTCGGGGTAGTGGGCTCTATAAAGGAAGTCCTTTCCGCGAAGGTGCATGTGCGGCATGAGCGAGAGCAGTTCGGCAGGTCGGCTGAAGCGTGAGCTGGAAACGACCTTGTGGTTGGCTGCACCGGGCGGGATCTGGAACCTGGCATTGAGTGCCATTTTTCCGTGAACTTCTCGTTTTGGAGGCGACTTGCAGAAGATCAGTCCGACTTCAGAGCGGTCGGTTTCGATCTTGCCGGTTGGTGTGTAGTGCAGTTGCCAGACGAGTTCGGATCCGGCGGGGATCTTTTTGCCGATCCCCAGCGGCCAGATTTCGGGATCTTCGCCGGGTGCAGTACCGACGATCGAGGGGAGTCCTCGGAGCCGGCTTGTTTTGGGTGTTCGGTAGTAGACGATGATGTGGTGGACGACCGAGCGGTTCCCGGGTCGAGCTTCGGCGGCCTGGATCCACATGTCCTGTTTGAAGTTCGTGGGGGTGACGAAGTACTGGTAGCGGACGGTGCCCTTGGCCTTGACGGTAAACGTGTTGGGCATCTTGAAGACGGCATCGGGTGTGCCGATGACCCAGCCGTCGCCGTAGTCTTTTTTGGGAGGCAGGTCGCAGGTGTCGCCCATGGGTGAACCGTTGTCGATCCAGGCGACGAGCGTATCGATTTCCTTCAGCGTCAGTCTCATGTCGTTGCTGAAGTGTCCGTACCTCGAGTCGGCGTGCCAGGGCGGCATGCGTCGTTGGACGACAGTTTCCTTGATCATGCTCGACCAGTTCTTGGCGTCGTCGTAATCGAGCAGTGGAAATGGTGCGGCAGTGTTCTTGTGGTGGCAGTCAGCACACTTGTTTTGCAGGATCCGGCTGACGTGTCGGGCGTAGGTGATGCTGCCCTGTTCTTTCAGGCGATCTTTTCGGGTAATCAGGCAGCCGACCGGTTCGGTGTTGGTGACGGTGACCGGTTTGCCGTCGAGCAGTTGGTCGAGTGCGGCCTTGAGTTCCTGGGTACGTGATTTCTCGCGTTTGTAGAGGTACCCGAAGCGGTCATCGATCCGGCCGCGGTAGCGGATGGTCCGCCGGGAATCGAGCACGAAGACTTCGGGAGTCCGCTGGGCCCCGAAGAGGTCTGCCACGCGTTGCTCGCTGTCGACGAGCACGGGGAAGGTGACCTTGAACTTCTTGATGTGCGTGCGGATGTCGGCGGTACTGTCAGAGAGATTGGGATTGATTCCGATGATTCGGACGCCCTGTTTGGCGTAGTCCTTTTGCAGGTCGAGCAGTGTGGGGACGTAGGCGTTTCCGATCGGGCAGCGGGTGCCCATGAAGATCGCGATCACGAACCGGGCGTCCTTGAGATCGGCCAGTGCGACCTGTTTGCCGGCGTGGTCAGGCAAGATGAAGTTCGGGATTGTCTTGCCAAGTTTGCCAAGTTTGCCAAGTTTGCCAAGTTCGGCACGCTCACCAACTTGCCCAGCTGGTTTGGCTGGTTGGGCAGCGGGTTGTTTGGCCAGGGATGTCGCGGCAATGAGTGGAGCGAGGGCCAACAGGGCGGTCCCAATCAGGCGAGGGTTGAGCATGGTGAGTTGTGCCCTGGTCGGTGTGTTTTGGGTGATTTTGACCACGAGTCGCAAGTGTGATCGGTTGCGTCGAACGAATAAACCCCGGTTAGCGGCGAAGGTTTCGGCAGGCGAAATGCAGTGTGGATGTGTAACGTAGTGCGCGACTGGCAACTTGTTCTTGTTAGGGTTCACCTCATGCGTTTGCTGACACTTCTGGCAACACTGTTCCTTGGCGTCTTGACCGCGGACGCGCAACAGCCGATCGCCGCCTGGCGACTCGAGCGTGACACTCGCGACGGATCGGGCAACGACCTGCATCTGGATGCAGTGGGTATCCGGTTCGCGAAGGCGGCCGGTCTCCGTTCGACTCGGTTCGACGGTCGCACGAGCGTACTGAGTTCATCGGCGGGGAGCGGGTTGGACTTTGGCAGCGATCCATTTTCGATCACCGCCTGGGTTCACACCGCCGATTCGCTGGACGATGTACTTGGCGACGTCGTGAGCAAGTTCGACCCGTCTCGCCGCCGGGGTTTTGAGTTATCGATCAAGAGTAATGTGGGAGTGACCAACACGTCGTCGAATTACCGGCACGTACATTTCGGCATCGACAATTCGCAGCTCGAGACATCCTGGACCGATCATGGTCGGCCGGGCAACAACATGTACGTCTTCAGCCTGCTGGTTCACCAGGGGCAGTTGTACGCGGGGACCTGCGAGCCGGGGATCAAGGAGGCGGGTCATGTGTACCGGTTTGACGGCAAGGCTGGCTGGATCGACCTGGGGACACCGGATCGTTGCAACGCGGTGTCGACGTTGTGCAGTTTTGGAGGCGAGATTTATGCGGGGACGTCCAAGTACCGTCTGGCCGGTTCGTCATTGGCCGAATCTCCCAACCTGACCCATGGCGGCCGCGTGTTCCGTTACCTGGGTGGCAAGAAGTGGCAGAGTTTGGGGAAGCTGGGTGAGGCCGAGGCGTTGTATGGGTCGGTGGTTTACAGGGGCAAGCTGTACGTATCGGCGATGTATTCGCCCGGTCTGTTTCGTTACGACCCGGAGGCGACGGGCAGCAAGTGGACGAATTGCGGGACGTTTGAGGGGAAGCGAGTCGAGAGTCTGGCGGTTTACAACGGTTCGATTTACGCGACGGGTTTCGACGAAGCGGGTGTGTACCGTTATGACGGAACGGGTTGGGAGCATCTTGGCATTGTCGGCGAGAACACTCAGACCTACGGCTTCACTGTTTACCGTGGCAGATTGCATGTCAGCAGTTGGCCGACGGGCAGCGTGTACCGGATGGAGGCGTCAGCGGGCAAGACGGTGTGGGCATTTGCGGGTCGGTTGGGGATGGAGAAGGAATCGATGCCGTTGGCTGTCTACAACGGGATGATGTATTCGGGCACGTTGCCATTGGGCGAGGTGTTTCGATTTGATGGTGGGACAAGGTGGACGTCGTTGGGTCGGATCGACACGACACCCGACGTGCGGTACCGCAGGGCGTGGTCGATGGCCGTGTATCGGGGTCGTCTGTTTGCCGGCGTGTTGCCATCTGGGCGGGTGAAGTCGATCGAGGCGGGCAAGAGTGTGACATCGGATGTCGAGTTGCCGTCCGGGTGGGTGCATTTGGCGGCAGTCAAGGATACGGATCGGTTGCGGTTGTATGTTGACGGGAAGTTGGTGGCCGAGTCGTCGAGGTTCAAGGCTTCGGACTTTGATCTCAACAACCAGGTCCCATTGACCGTAGGCCGTGGCCAGCACGATCACTTCAACGGCAGCCTGCGGGACGTGCGGCTGTATCGGGCTGCGTTGAGTGGCGGCCAGGTGCGAGAGGTGAAGGGGAACTAGGAGATGGTAATGGTGATGCGTACGTTGCTGTTGTGGGTTCTGGTTGTTTGTTGTGGCCGGGTGTTGGCCGCACAGCGGCCGAACATAGTGGTGTTATTTTCGGATGACGCGGGGTATGCGGATTTTGGTTTTCAGCCTGAAGCGAGAAAGGACATGCAGCGGTTGACTCCGCACATCGATTCGATCGCTCGTCGCGGAGTGCGATTATCTGCGGCGTACATGTCCGGAGCGGTCTGTTCGCCGTCGCGGGCGGGTTTGATGACCGGTCGGTATCAGCAGCGGTTCGGCCACGACAACAACATTCCTCCAGGTTACATGAAAACCGGGCTTCCGTTGTCCGAGGTGTTCGGTGCGAAGCGGTTGCGGTCGGCTGGTTACACCACGGGCCTGGTCGGCAAGTGGCACTTGGGTTATCCGGCTGCATTTCATCCGAACAAGCGGGGTTTCGACTGGTTTTTTGGCTGTCTGCAGGGTGCTCGCAGCTATTTCCCCTACACCGGAGAGCCTCATCCTCACCGCGTGTTGCAGGAAAACGGGCGTCCGACCAAGGAGACGGGCTATGTGACCGATCGATTGGGAGATGCGGCGTGCCGGTTCATTGGCGAGCATCGTGAGGAGCCGTTCTACCTGTTCGTATCGTTCACGGCTCCGCATGGTCCGCTTCACGCCAAGCCGGCTCATTTGAAGAAACTGGCCGGTATTCCGATGGGGAAGCGGCGTCGATATGCGGGGCTGGTCGTGTCTTTGGACGAGAACGTTGGCAAGATTCTGGAGTGCCTGAAGTCGCACAAGTTGGAGGGTCGCACCCTGGTCGTTTTCACCAACGACAATGGTGGCCAGACTCAGACGGGTGCTAATAACCAGCCGTTGCGAGGTCGCAAGGGTCAGTTGTGGGAGGGTGGGATCCGGATCCCGTGTGCGATGCGGTGGCCGGGTCGGATCGAGGCGGGTTCGGTGATTGACGACCCGGTGAGTTCACTCGATTTTCTGCCGACGTTCCTGGCGATTGCCGGGGTGACGCCCAAGTCGGACTGGAAGCTTGATGGGGTGAACCTGTTGCCTCGACTGACCGGCCAATCCGACAGTTTGTCCGAGCGGGATCTGTATTGGCGAGGTGGCGGATCGAAGGGTCCGATTGCCGTTCGGAGTGGCCCGTGGAAGGTGGTCTACAACCGGCAGATCATGGGAGGGAAGCCGAGGTTGTTTCGGTTGGACCGTGACTTGGGCGAAACGACGGACCTGGCTACGGCGCATCCCGAGCGGTTGGGTGAGATGCTGAAGCGGGCGAGTGTTTGGGAGAGCGGCTTGAAGGAGCCGTTGTGGGGCAAGGGCTCGCGATGAGTCACTCCCGGGGTTAGCCGTTGACGGTTGCCACGATCCGTTTGACGACTCGGTAGGGGTCCATATTGGAGGCAGGGCGTCGGTCTTCGAGGTATCCCTTGTAGCCGGCCTGAGCGGTACCGATGGGGATTCGGATCGAGGCACCACGGTCGCTGACTCCGTAGCTGAACGAGTCGATCGACTGGGTTTCGTGGAGGCCAGTCAGTCGCTGATCGTTGTCCGAGCCGTACTCACCGATGTGAGAATCGTGTTCGGCCTTGAATTTTTCACAGATCGCCGTGATCAGTTCTTCTCCACCTTCTTCACGAATAGCGGTATTCGAGAAGTTGGTGTGGCAGCCACTGCCATTCCAGTCGCCCTTGATCGGCTTGGGGTGCAGTGAGATCCAGACTCCGTAGGCTTCGGCGGTCCGGTGCAGGAGGTAGCGTGAGATCCAGAGGTCATCGGCCGCCTGTTTGGCACCGATGCCCAGCAACTGGTATTCCCACTGTCCTTTCATGACTTCGGCGTTGATTCCCGAGATACCGAGTTCGGCGTCGAGGCAGCTATCGAGGTGGCATTCGACGATTTCACGACCTGCGGCGTTACCGGTGCCGACCGAGCAGTAATAGGGTCCTTGCGGTCCGGGGTAACCGTCGGGCGGGAAACCGAGCGGTCGTTCCCCTTCCATGATGGTGTATTCCTGTTCGAAGCCGAACCAGAAATCGTCATCGTCTTCGAAGGTGCCTCGGATGTTCGAGGCATGGACGGACCCATCAGCGTTGAGCACTTCGCAGAGCACCAGCGAGGCGTCTCGTCGGTCGGGGTCGGGGACGATCCGTACCGGTTTGAGCAGGCAGTCGGACGAGTGGCCATCGGCCTGTTCGGTCGAGCTGCCATCGAAGGCCCAGTCGGGGCAATCGGCAGGGCTGTCTGGTTCGTCGTCGACGATCTTCGTCTTGCTGCGCAACGAAGGTTCGGGTGTGTATCCATCCAGCCAGATGTATTCCAACTTGTAGCTCATGCGATGCTCTTTTCTTCTCGGCTTCTTCTCGAAATTCCTGATGATTGTCTGTCAAAAAGACACTCGGAGAATAAACAGCGTTGGGTGTGTTTTCCACCGAAGCGGGACACGATTGCGACGGTGAATTGGCCGTCGCTTCGAATCGTCCAGGCGGTTTTGGTAGGATTCGGCATCGTTGATGGACGAGCTTGGAACGTGAGGCTACTGGATGAGCAGGATGTGTTGGAGTGTCGTCTTGATGGTGACTGCGGCTGTCGGTCTTGGTGTCGGTCTTGGTGTCGGGGCTGCGTCAGCTGGCGAGCCGCTTGAGATCCAGGCGGCACGGGTGGTTGTGACCGGAGCGGGTCACAACCGTCCGGCGGCCTACCGGGGGGTTGGCGATTTCATTGGTTGGCCTGGCGGGGTCGATCGTCTGCAGAACGGCGACCTGTTGGTGACGTGTTCGTCGGGTTACTGGCATTCGTCGTTCGCGATGCCCCGGCAGATCGAGCCGGGGTTGGCCAAGCGCTGGCGAGCGGAGGGATGGCCCTTGGATTTCGATGCTCCGACGGGCGGCCGCACGATTGGTTGCCGATCGAGTGATGGAGGTCGAACGTGGTCGAAGCCGTTTACGATTCTCGATCATCGTCTTGACGACGGGGCACACGCGGTGATGACGTTGCCCGGTGGTCGAGTGATCTGCCTGATCGGGGTGCAGGCTTCGTGGTACGGTTACAGTGAGGCTCCGGCGGGGTTCCGAGGGGACATTGACGGGTTGAACACCAAGCAGTTCGTGATCCATTCGGACGACAACGGCCGAACGTGGTCGAAGGCTCGCGGGCTGAAGAGTCCGGGCAACTTCTACGAGCGTGGTCATGGAGGCCGGCCGGTATTGTTGTCGGACGGCAGCATACTGTGGGCGACTTATTACCAGGTCCGCGGCCGGAAATTCCTGGACGGTGCGATCCGGCGTTCGACGGACAATGGCCTGACCTGGCCGGTCATTTCTCGGATTGTCCGCAAGGACAACTCGATCGACGAGCCGGCGATTGCCGAGTTGAGGGATGGTCGGCTGGTGCTGGTGACTCGACCCGACGGAGCCATTTTTCATTCTCCGGACCAGGGTGTCACTTGGACGGATTCGGGGTCGCGGATCATCGACAGCGGCAAGTTCAAGGCTCCTCAACTCGTGGTTCTCGAGGACGGAACGCTGGTGGCCTTTGCGACGTGGCGGAACCTGCGAGCGTGGATCAGCCGGGATGGGGGGATGACGTGGACGAAGGATTTGCCTCTGGACACGGGCAGTTACGGCTACCCCGGTTCGTTTGTCCTGGAGAAGGACGGTTCGATCCTGTTCCCGTATTGTGCCAGCGGGAGGGCTCCGAACACGGTCTACCTGTTGCGGTTCCGGGTGAACGCGGCACGGGATGGTGTCGAGTTGTTGCCGGTGGTTCGGTAACGGTCGTCCGGTGCGGATCAGGGCTGAATCAGGGCTGAATCAGGGCTGACTCAGGATTGATTCGAGGTGATCAGCGATCAGTCCGTGTGCCAGGGGAGTGGGGTGGCAGTCGTCGTGGATCAGTTCGGCGTTGAAGTACCGTTTCCGGCGGTGTTGAAAGTCATCGAAGATCTTGCGGAGGTCGACGAGTTCGGCGTTGTGTTTGGCGGCCACTTCTCGGATGACCCGGTTGATGCTGAGTCGTGAGCCGAGGTTCCCGATCATGGCTTCTCGAGAGCGAGCGTAGGCGGCTTCGGCTTCGAGTGGTCGATCGAGTGATTCGAGCAGTTGGGCTTCGAGGTAGTGAGGGACGGGTGTGTCGGCGTCGATCTTGATGGCGAACTGGATTCTCTGCAGTGCCGTGTCGATCTGTTTCTGATGGTTCAGGTTGACAGTTTCTTGGATCAGGCGGGTCATACGTTCCCGGTTGTGTGGGTCGCCGGCGAGGGGTTGTCGTTGTTTCCAGGCTGGGGCGAGTCGGTACTGGAAGGGCATGGTCATCAGGATGACTCGAACCTTCCTGCGTTGTGCTTCGGTGACGATCGTTGCCAGGTTGTTTCGAAACTGGTCGGAGTATTTCTGGCGAGTTTCGGGCCAGTCGGTGGTGTCGTACCGTTCGGGTGTCAGCGGGTTGTCGATCGCGTGCTGGGTTCCGAACAGGGCGTGGTGTTCGACGAAACCGTCGTCCTGAGCGGTCCGTTGCGGAGCGGCGTGGTGGCGATTAGTTTCGAGCAGGTCGAACAGTTGGGAGATGGCTGCGGCGAGTGCCCGGCTGTGAGCCAGTGTGGTCAGGAGTGATCGGGTGGCGGGGCCTGGCTGTGGCCTGGTGTTGCCATTGGGTTGATTGGGTTCCGAGTCGTTCTTGGGCGGTGTGGGTCGCCAATGGAACCATTCGTTGTTTCCTGCGAAGACGACCAGGTTGGTGGGTTGGTAGTGATCGAGGATGGTGCGTGCGATCGGCACGATGTCGTTGCTGGTGGCTCCGGCCCGTGCGGCGTTCATCACGCGATGGTCGGGGTTTCCGGTGGGTCGGTCGGACTGGTCGGCGAAGTTCTCTCTGAAGCGATACGGGTACCCGAAGGCGGCCGATCCGCCGAGGACGAAGGTTCGCTGGCCGGGTGTGCCGGGGCAGGTTTCGGGGGTCAGTTTCCGGAGTTCGACCCAGGGTCCGGCTCCAGAGATTGTTATTTTTCCGACCCGGTAGGGTATTTCGGGGTCTGTCTTGCTGTCGGGGGCGCGGATCCAGAGATTCGAGTTGGAAGCTGGCGCGGCGGTCGAATTGGTTGCCGGATTGGCGGGTTCGGTTTCGATTTCCATCAAGGTCAGTTTCCACAGCAGTTTCTGACGAAAGTCGAACAGGTGGTCACCGATCCAGCCGGCCGTTTCGAGCACACCCAGGATGATCACCACGAACGCGACCCGTCGCCATCGCCGCCGGCGAGGCGTGGGGTCTGCGGTGGGGTCTGCGGTGGGGTCTGCGGTCGAGTCCATATCAGATCTCAGTGGAAAGGCTGACGGTCGATCGCATATTGATTGGGTACGGTTACAATCCAGACGTGATACTAGCCCACCACCGACGTTGGTGGCCAACGATGTTTGGCAGTTGGCGTCTGGTGGTCATTTGACGGAATCAAGAAATGTCTTTTGCTCGATCTTTCGTACTCGTGTCCCTGCTTGTTTCGTCTGTTTCGTCCGTGTCGGCCGCGGATCCTGTTGTGGGGTCGAGTCGATACGCGGTGACTGGTGTGCCGAAGTCATTGGGCCTGGATCCTTTCTACAAGAAGTACACCGAGGCGGGTGGATACCCGATCGTGGCCTCGGGCAATGTCAGTGACTTTGCTCTGAAGGAGGCGGCGTACCTGGTCGACCTGATGCTGGCCCGTCGTCCCGACGTGCGGAAGGCGATGATCGACAGCGGCTCGCGTCTGATCGTGATCGGGCACAACGAGTTCACGACCGACATCCCCGAGTACGCCCGCATGAAGCCCAAGGACTTCTGGGACGCTCGGGCCCGGGGCCTGGGCGGCTCGCGGACCGACCCGGTCTGCTCGTGTGCCGAGGAGAACGTGATGGGGTACGCGGGGGATCCGTACAGCACCGAGTCCATCGTGATCCACGAGTTTGCTCACAACATTCATCTCCGGGGCCTGGTCCGTATCGACAAGACTTTTGACGAACGCCTGAAGCAGTCTTACGAGCGTGCGATGGCTCGCGGGTTGTGGAAGAACAAGTACGCGTCGACCAATCGCAACGAGTACTGGGCCGAGGGTGTGCAGAGTTGGTTCGACAACAACCGCCCGCCCGACCACGACCACAACCATGTCGACACTCGCAAGGAATTGAAGGAGTACGACACGGGGTTGGCGAAGCTCTGCGAGGAGGTCTTCGGCGAGACGAAACTGGTGTACACCAAGCCGGTGACCCGGCTGAAGGGTCACCTGGCCGGCTACGACCCGAAGGCGGCTCCGAAATTCGCCTGGCCCGAACGGTTGGTCGCGGTGCGGAAGGAGATCCGCGAGAAGGCTCGCAACCGGGGCAAGCAGAAGCCAAAGCCGAAGCCGACAAAGACGGGTCTCATCGATCACTCGCCGGTGAAGCTGCAGGGTTGGACGCTACAGTTCGACAAGCGATTACTCGCGGGCAAGCACAAGTCGGTTGGCGACGAGGTGCGGCGGATGATCGACGGCAAGTTGTTCGAGATCACCCTGCTGGTCTCCCCGAGTCGGCTGAAGCATCTCCGCGAGGTGCCGATCTGGGTCGACCTGGATCATCCATTGAAGACGGCTCAGTATCATCCTGGGGCGAAGTGGTTGGTGGACCATGGGCATGATCCGGCGATGGTCAAGGCGGTGCATATTCCTGACGCGGGTCGGCTGATCAACCTGATCCGCAGCAACGACCAGCCGGCCGTGATGCTCCACGAGTTGGCTCATGCCTACCACGACCGGGTATTGGGTTTCGGGTACGGTCCGATCCGCAAGGCGTGGGACAAGATCGTGGCGAGCAAGAAGTACGAGAAGGTGTTGCACATTCGCGGGAACCAGGTCAGGCATTACGCGTTGACCAATCACAAGGAGTTCTTCGCGGAGATGAGCGAGGCGTTTTTTGACACGAACGATTTTTATCCGTTCGTGCGAGCCGAGCTGAAGGAGTTCGAGCCGGAGGTGTTTGCGTTGCTCAAGGCGGTCTGGTCCGAGGGTGAGCCGCCGAAGCCCGAGCCGTCGGCGAAGCCGAAGAAGAAGAAGAAGAAGTAGTAGTAGTTTCCCTCGGGAGGCACACGGATGTCGGGTGGTTGGGAGTTGGCACTCGAGCAGGACCCCGAGCTCGAGGTGGTCAGCGGCAGTGCTTCGGACGTGGCAGCGGCGGTGCGTCGTGGTGCGGACCTGCGTCTGTTCATGGAGGCCCGTGGTTACGACGAGACGCTGTATTTTCAGCAGGTCTATTCGGGCAGCGGCAATGCGTTTGCCGGGCTGATGTCTCATCACCATTCGTACGCTCACCGTGGCGAGTTGGCCGAGCAGCCGTACTTCAGTTTCTTCCGCTACGACACCGGTGGCGCGTTCTCGCAGGTCAAGTGGATGCCCGGCGGGTCGGTATTCGATGAGCAGCAGACCTTCGCCTACGGCGTGTACCGCTGGTACGTGTGCGACCGCTGGCGAGTGGTTTATGAGCATGACGAACAGGGCCGGGCGTTGGCGGGTGACCTGGACGAGTTGCACGAGGCGATCCGGACCGGTCGGTCGATGAAGGTTGGAGTGCGCCAGTTCCACGGCCTGGCGACGGATGACACGAGTGGTCCCGAGCAGGTGTCGTTTGTGAGCGTGATGCAGCCGTTGATTTCCGAGGGTCATGCCGGAGCCAACTGCGACTTCGTACTCGATTGTGCTCCGAAGTGGCCGTTCGAGTTCGCCGAGGGGTTGCACGTGGGGATGATCTGGCCGAGGACGTCGGGGCAGATCATCTGTCACCTGGTGCGACCTGGCGAGATGCCGTTCCGGCGGTTCGAAGTACAGCGGGCGATGCAGTGGCTGATCGCCGATGTGGGCTAGTCGCGGCCGTGTCAGGAAGCGAACTGGTGCGTGAAACTCTGGCGGGGCCGACCGGGCTCCTCGATCCGAATCGTCGCCCGGTGACGTCCAGGCGCGAGGTCTAAGGCCGGGATGGTCCAGCCCCAGTGATGTTCGGCTTGCAGGTCGCCGAAGTGGCGACCCTGGTTGCTGGGTTTCAGCGTCACCGGAGGTCGCGAGTCGATCTGTGCGGCAACCCGTGTGGTGGTGGTGCCGTCGAAGATGTTGACCAGCAGATCGGCAGTCTTCTTGGCCGGAAGTTTTTCGGGACGTCCGACGATTTCGCCGGCGGCGTCCACTCGCGATTCGGCGCTGCCGAGGTAGTGATGGGTCAGCCTGCCGTCGGAGGAGTCGACCAGCCGGTAACCTCGAGGCTCTCCACTGGTGGCGTTTTCTCGTTCGCCCGACTTCGCCTTCCACCAGGTGCCGCATACGCTGACCGATTCGACGAATTCGATACCCGACTGCACCATCCTCTGGTTCTCGTGCAGGTGTCCCTGCAGGACCAGCTTGACGTCGTGTTTCTTCAGCTGGTCGATGGCCTCGGAGGCGTTGTTAATGACCCAGTGGGGCGTCTTGTCGGCCGTGGTGCCTCGGCGGGGAGGGTAGTTGGTGGCCAGTGGGATGTGGACGGCCACGACGGTTCTCATGCCGCGAGGGACCGCAGCCAGGTCGGCCGCCAGCCACTGAAGTTCGCGGCGTCCGAACTGTCCGATCACCTTTCCGGGTTGGCCGGCGGTGGTGTCGATGTGGCAGCCGTCGAGCGTGATGCAGTGCAGAGTGCCGGTGTTCCACGAGTAGTAGGTGGGTCCGAACAGTTGGCGGAACCGGTTCAGAGGGTCGTCGGTCTTGAGTTGAAACTCGTGGTTGCCGACCGAGTGTTTGACGGGCATCTTCAAGCGGCTGACCAGTTTGATGTACGCGGGTCCTTGCCGGTGGTCGAGTGAAATGTCACCTCCGACCCAGCAGGCGTCCGGCAGCGGGTCCAGCGAATTGATTTCATCAATCGTCTGGCTCATTCGGCGATTCGATTCCGCCGCATTGCCTTCTCCGAGATGGACATCGGTCATGTAGACCAGTCGGTGTGACAGGTCGCGTGAGCGGGGTGTCAATCGAAACAGTGGCCGAGTTGTCACGGCGTCGGCGGTTGTGACGTAGAACGAGTTGCAGTGGTGTCCTGACGGCGTGGTGATGAACAGGAACGGTCCGCTGTCGCGTCCGACCCGGATGCGAAACTCGCCCGAGGCATCGGTACTGACGACTCGAAGCCCGTCAGAGACTCGGACCCCCGCCAGCGGTGTCCGGTTCGGTCCGGAAACGACCGAACCACGCACTTCGGTGCTTGAGACCGGGCGACCAGGGTGTGCCATTGCCTGGCCGCACGATCCGGTTGCGACCGTCAGTCCGACCGATGCGGCCTGTTGCAGGAACGTACGGCGATCGTTGTCCGGGCGGTTCACCTTGGTGTGGTTTCCTTGCTGTTGGCCATCTTCCACCAGTCGGGGCCTGTCGCATCGAGGATATCACGGATCGACTTCCGATCCGTTTCACTCAGACGCCGAAAACCTTCTTCGCGTTTCTGGTCATAGAGTATCGTCTTCAGTCGACTTGCGACGAGCGAAGCGACGGCCTTGGGCAATCGAGCGAATGCGGGCGATTGGACCAGGTAGCT
>Ga0115002_10004478_pt1 | contig 16877 bp, 14 predicted proteins | sample ArcticOcean_MG_C_8_FD_89576 | JGI IMG/M metagenome (GOLD analysis project Ga0115002, IMG submission 89576) | Marine microbial communities from western Arctic Ocean - ArcticOcean_MG_CB11_86 | ecosystem: Environmental > Aquatic > Marine > Oceanic | place: Arctic Ocean: Canada Basin | collected... | reverse complement strand
TCAAACAAGTTATCTGCCCTACCGAAAGTCCTTTGTTTCCAATAATTTATATCTGACCCTACCGTCACCGCTCACATAAGTCCAGTCTTATGGAGAGAAGCCCCGAAACAGACAATGCACACAAATGAATAACATTGTATATCCATTTTATCTGCGTATCAGTCCTTTGGAAGACATCGTAATATACAGTCTTTATTATACAAAAAATAGTCCATAACGCAAGCCTTTTATGTCATTTTTACTGTGTTTTCCATGTGTTTATAGCCGATAATTAGGCAGTGATGAATTCGTTTGCGGAACGCCTAACTTGTATTATTTTTTGGATTAAATGATTGACAAATAGGATATGTATTGTATAATCGAAGATGTGACCTGAAACCATATGAGGATATCCAAATGACAAAAACAACGCCATCCATCGAAGAAGCTCAGGAACTGCTGCGTCGTGCGGTTGAAGCGAATAAGGATGAGTTAGTAGTCAGCCTACGCAAAGTGAGAAGCCAGCTTGACGATCTCGTTGCGGCCCTTGGCCCGAACGCTTTGCCCAAAGAGGTTAAGCGGGAGTTGGACGCCTTGGCCCAGATGCGGAACGAAGTTTCACACGGGAAGTCAGTTTCGACCTATGTGAGGGCATCCGAAAAAATTGCATGGATTCGCGAACAGCTTACGCAGCACAACGGCGAGATGCCCAAGGTTCAGCTACTCGAATCGGCACGCTCTGAATGGAGCGGTCGAAACGTAAGCCAACAATTCTTAGACGCTTCAATTGATGAAGCGTTTGAAACGCGGAAGGAGTCAGACGCGACCGTCACAGTTTTACTCAAAGGAGGTGCGACCGACTAGAGACACTTTTTGATTCAGCACACGCAACACGCAACACGCAACACACAACACGAAAGAGAGGTTTTCTATATGTTTTACTTTTTTAGCGAGGTTTGAAAATGAAGAAGAAAGAACACGAAGTGAACAATTTGAAGCGGGCTAAATGGCTCAAGCCAATTCAGTTCACGCAAACTGAACTCCAAGTCGTTCTTGGCGTTGGCAAGACGAAGGTAAGTGAGTGGATCAACGATGGTCGGCTTCCCTCTTACAAGATTGACGGAACAGTTTTTGTTCATTCGCGAGATGTTGTTTTGTTCGTAGAGAAGCACCGCCGAGGCGATGACTTTGGCTTGGCGATTTAGGAGGGACTACCAGTGGCAAGAATGTTGAAACCAGAGAAGCGAAAACGCGGCCTGTATCGGCGATGCTCGGTCACAGTTGACGACAAAAAGCGGAAGATCAATCTCGGCTATATCACCGCCAAGGCTGCAAATTTTGCGTTTAGCGTAATCGAGGAAGTGGAGTCACTCAAGTTCGTCGGTGGTAGCATCGCACCAGAATTGGCCAAGGGGATTAAGGGACTTGATCCAGAATTACAGGGTCAACTACTTCGCGTGGGCCTCGTGCGGAAGCTTGAGCAACCCAAGACCCTTAAGCAACTGTTCGACGTCTACTATGAAATTAAACTCAAGACCGTTGATCACAGATCGGCTCGCAATTATCGTAGCACGCAACAGCAGATTGAAAACTACTTTGGATCAGATCGAAGAATCAACACGATTACCCAAGGGTGCGTAAAAGAGTTTATCGCGGATCAGAATGAAACGAAGAAAGCCAGCACGATTGGTAACTACCTAAAACGTGGTGCAGAAGCCTTTTCTTTCGCCGTGCAGAAGAAATGGATCACAGATAACCCATTCCAGAAATTGGCGGAGCGAAAACAGTATCCGATTGAACTGAGTGATGAGAAGAAGTGGAAGCAAGAAGAATTGGTCACAGATGAAGTCGTAGCGAAACTATTGGCTTGCAGAAAGTCGCAACGCAGCGAACAAGAAAACCGTGAGTGGGACGCCTTGGTGGCAATACTCCGTTGGACTGGTTGCCGGATTGCAGAGGCGTTGATTTTGAGATGGGAAGATATTAATTTTCAGTTAAAGGAAATTCGCCTCCGTGGCAAGCGAGCCGCAAATAAGCGGGCGGCGTCGGGGGGTATGCGAGTTCGGATGATGCCGTTATGGCCGCAACTGGTCGAGATTCTGCTGGATCTACAGAGACACAGTGATGGTTCGCCACACTTGATCAATGCGATTGGTGGCCTCGCGTCGAAACCAGAGTTTGACAGCACCGATTCCAACGGTAAGGTTATCCGTGTTGGCCGTTGGTCCACGAATATGGAAACCACATTCAAGAAGATATTGATGCGAAACGGGATTACGCCGTGGCCACAGCCGTTTCACGCTCTGAGAAGTTTCAGGATCAACGAAATGGAGCGTGCTCCAAATCTGCGTCCAGTGGAGATTCGCGAATATACTGGCAACTCAGAGGCGACTGCTCGAAAGCACTACTCAAGAGCGACTCGCGAAGATCGCCAGCGAGCCGCAACACTGTGGCCTGAGAAGTCCAGTGGACGGACAGTGGACGACGGATCGCGTCAGAAGGGTTCAGATCACACCGCAAAGATACCGGGTTTCTCAGAATCCTCGGAAGAAAGGGGATCTGAATTGATCCGGAGGGATCTGGAAAAGAGAAAAGTACACCCGGAGGGATTCGAACCCCCAACCCTCGGTTCCGAAGACCGATGCTCTATCCAGTTGAGCTACGGGTGCAAAGTCTTTTGTGTTATCGCCTTGGATGACTGATTCGGAGTTTGGTGCCTGAAACTAGAGGCTCCAATGAACTGCCAACAATGCAATGACACAGTCTATCCAATTTGGGGCAAAGGACAAGTCTCAGAAGCCGAAAAAGCCTTTCACGGATTATCCCATCCAACCGGCCAAAAGAGCTGAGAGTGTTGTTGTCCGACCACCGTTTTGCCAGCCTCGGCAGGCTCTGAGAAAACGGACGGCCCAAGCTACTGAAGAAAGACTTCTAGTAATGAAGAAAGATGTTGTTTACGATACGGCTTAGTAAAATAAACTACCGCAAATAAAGACGTTTCAAGCGTGGCTCGAATCGGTTTCCACTGCAATTGTCATCTCTGTCTTCGATGCTTGCTAGCCGTGTTGAAGTCAACGAAACAGTCTCGAACTTTTTGGGACAGCGAAAAGAGCAGTCTGAGAGGATGAATAATCGAATGAGGGACAATCCCAAGGTTTCCATTTCAATTCCGCTTTATAACGAAGAGCAGGTATTGCCGGAGTTGTTACGGCGGTCACTGGCGGTCTTGGACGAGTTGCCGGGCGGGCCGCACGAGATGGTTTGCGTGAATGATGGCAGCAGCGATCGAACTTTGGAATTACTAAAGGCGGCTGCCGCTGAAGATTCACGGGTTGTCGTTGTTTCCTTTTCACGCAATTTCGGGCATCAAGCGGCATTTTCCGCGGCTCTGGAACATGCAACGGGTGACGCAGTCGTGCTGATGGACGGAGACTTGCAAGACACGCCCGAATCGATACCCCAACTACTCGAGAAATACCAACAAGGCTATGACGTGGTTTATGTGGTACGCGTGAACCGGAAAGAGGGGCCGGTGCTGAAGTTCTGTTATTACATGTTTTATCACGTCATTGCCGTATTGGCCGACATTCGGCTGCCTCGGGGGGCGGGTGATTTTTGTTTGATGTCGCGACGTGTCGTCGATGAAGTGAATGCCACGCCCGAGCACAATCGGTATTTGCGCGGGTTGCGAAGTTGGGTCGGCTTTCGGCAGATCGGTGTTGAAGTCGAACGGGCCGAGCGCGCCGCGGGAGAAACAAAATACAATCTTAGGAGGCTGTTTGGATTGGCGTTTGATGGTATTTTTTCGTTTTCGGCGATGCCATTGCGAGCTGCGACCTTCGTAGGCGGCCTAGCCGTCCTGTTATCGTTCTGTGTGGCCGCCTATGCTCTCTACGGAAAGTTTTTCCTCAATTCTCCGCAGGGATTTACGGCTCTGATCGTTTCCGTCACATTTTTCGCCGGGGTGCAACTGATTGTTCTGGGGGTCATCGGTGAGTACATCGGAAGAATCTACGAAGAGACCAAGGGGCGTCCTCGGTACATCGTCGAAGAAGTTGTCAGGTTGTCCGAATCATGAAGTCCGAATACGCTGCCCAGTACCGAGATCTCTACGAAAACCACTGGTGGTGGCGAGCGAGAGAGTCTTATATTTTAGGAATTCTTCGCCGTGAACGGGCACAGAAGAAGCACGGGGCCGTGCTGGATATTGGTTGCGGCGATGGGCTGTTCTTTGACCACCTTGCTGAATTCGGCGAGGTGGAAGGAGTCGAGGCGGACGCTGCAATTGTCAGCGACGATGGACCGCACCGTGATCGAATCCATGTCTGTCAGTTTGATGAAACATTTCAGCCCGGCAAAAAATACTCGCTGATTGTCATGCTTGATTTGCTGGAACATCTTCCCGATCCGCTTGGCGGACTCAAGCACGCCTTGGAACTTTTGGAGGAGGACGGCACGATTGTGATCACCGTGCCCGCGTTCCGAGCTTTGTGGACGACCCACGACGACTGGAACCACCACTTCACGCGTTACACCAAAAGAACATTTCTTTCTTCGGCGCGGGACGCGGAGATGCAGATCGATTCCATGCGATATTTTTTCCATTGGACTTGCCCGATCAAGCTGGCGATCCGAGTGAAGGAAGCCCTGTTCGGTTCCTCTCCTAAGCCAGCCCAGGTACCGCCTGCGGTCGTCAACTTTGCGATGTTTGCCCTGTCTCGAATCGAGCAAGCAACAATCAGTAAGTTACCGATGCCTTTCGGCAGTTCGTTGGTCGCTGTGGGCAGAAAGCAATCGTCACTTTCCGAAATACATTCGATCAAGCAAGAAGAAAGTTGATCTCACTGTCTTGCAGAAACGTTTCGGCGAAGCTTAGGCGAAGAGACAAAAGAGAGCCGCAACACGATATTTCCCGCCTCATCAAGCAGTTGAACGAACGGTGCATTCCCAAGAGAGGCACGTTGATTTGATTCAATGGCAATCACAAATTTTTGCCAATCGTCTAGAACAATCTCTGCCTTTCGAGAGGCGATATTTCCAGATTCGTCCAACAGCATGAAAGGTTGACCGCCGACTGAATGCGTTCGAATTGAAGGCCCAGCCCCATAACTTCCGATACGGACACTTCGAACTTTTCCACCGACCGGCGGAACTTGGATCATCGCGTACTGAAGATTGTTATTCGATGATTCTTTTTTAGATCCACCGATCCAACGTGCCCCGACCAAACGACTGTCTGCTTTCTCGGATTGCCGATTCGTAATTTCGTAGGAACCTATCGAACCCATTGATTGAAACTCACGATTGACATACTCAACCGCTGGACCAAATTTTTTCAATCCCGGTCGGTTCCAGATTCGAAAAACTTCATTATTTTTGACGGCCAAGATCCTTTGAGATGTTTCAATCCTCTCAACTAAAGTCTGTTGCTCACTCTCGCTCATCATAATCGGCCAATTGCCTTGGTTGCGCAGCGTAGGAGAATCTACGCCTGACCACAGGCAAAAGCTATACATGCCGGGCATCGTCAGTACATGCTGCGAGTTATGTTCGATATTTAAATTCACCGTTTCCAGAACGGCAAGCTCTGCCTCGGGCAGGCGAAGTAGATTCGTGCCGCGCAACGAAATGGGCGTGACTCCCTGGTCATTGATCCGAAACTTCAGACAAGCCATCGCCAGAAAGAAGACTCCTGAAACCAACAACAGTAACGTCGGAACTGCGCGGCACATGCGAACCACGACAGTTGAATTGGTAAGCGACCGAATGCCATGCAACCCATTGGTGATGCAAATCCAACACAATGGGAGTAGGGGCGCCGTTGCGAACCACCATTGGCTGCCTGCAACCGGATAGGCTTGCAGAAACAATAGACACGCCAAGCCGAACAACAACAGCCTCTGATGGACCTTTTGGGATGAGTCTGAATCAGACGCGGTCTCAGTCACCGCCAACCACATCCAGGGAAGCAATAATGCCGTTTGCCTCCATTGCCAAAGTGTGCCAAAAGAGACAACAACGCCCAGCACAATTTGGGCAACCGCCGCAATCCACTTGGCGGAAGTCTTCCACTTTGGTTGATTAACGACGAATCGATAAAGCACCAGTGATGGAAGAGAAAGCACAATTACTATCAATCGGTTCTGAGAGATGTTTGGGGGTAACACAAAAAATTCTTCGGCAAACCCAACATGCTGCCAAATAATTCCGTGCGTCAAACCGGCAATGCTTGTACCATTGGCGATCGCAAAGCTACCACATAAAAGAAAAGCAACAACGGCAGCAATAATGAACTGCAAAGCGGGCTTAGAACTTTCTGAGTTTTTTGCGGAAAACCAGGAAACAATTAAAAGGTTCGCCATCGCGACTACGGCAATGATCGCGTACTGTCGAACATGCTCTATGTGGATTAAATCTTTCATCAGAACAACCGGCAGAGCCAAAAGGCCAATCGCACAGCACCACCAAAGATACGTAGTAATTTTGTGCTGTCGCCCTAACGAGAGAAACGTCCAAACGACCGCCGTTCCGAAAAAGACGCCGATGTTGATTTTAGTCGCACCGGTCAGACCGGCGATAGCGCCCAAAATTAGAATAGTAAACGTGGTATGACGGGAAACGGCAACTAGCGTGCCTAAGGCGATCAAGGCGTGCAACATCGCCTGGGGATGACCAGGTTCGTTGGCGATGGCCGAAGCCAAAACGATAGAAGAGAAAAACGAAACCCATCCAGCCTTGATGCACGATGTGATTCGGGCAACAACCAGTCCAGTAAGAGCCGAGCCCATAAGCCAAAACATCAAGGATACGACCCGCATTCCATCATGCGTGACCGGAACTTTTAGGACGTCAAAAATTATTGAGTGGACAAGAAAAAACCCTGGACCGTATTGAGTCATACAGACATCGTAAAGAGCGTTTCCTGCCAAGAAATTTTTGATTGCGTAAAGGACAAGCCCCTCATCGTCGTATGCGGAAAATCTGGAAAAAAGATGAAAAAATGCGTATGCAGAACCGAGAGCGAGAATCAGCAAAGTCATGGCAGATTTTGCGACGGACTTGGCTCCAGTTGTTAATTGTTTTTGGGGGGTTCGGTTCATGGCGTTGTCAAATCGAGTACGTAGGTGAAGTTGGACGATGAGAATGATTGAATGCCAATTGAATGAACTGATTTTTCCAAGTTATTTTTTTGTTTCATTGCAATCTTCGCTAGCCTGTTTGCTGCCTCTAAAGCAATTACTGAATCGATGCGAGTCAATTGATCTTCTTGGGCTGAATTAACAAGATTCACGCTGGTGTCAAATTCAATTGCGGATCGGTAGATTATGTCAGGGTGTTCTTTCTCAATCACAAAGATCTGTTTATGGCCATTTTTCAACCACGTATTGCAGTGGAATGTTTTGATATGTAGGAATCCGGGTACACAATTAGTAGTTCCAAACAAATAAGACGGGTCATCATGAGGGGGAATCATGGGCTTCTGCCTAACGGAACCGTCGGGCATCTCAATAAACCAGCTTGATGGAATTTTTTGGTCTGGAAGATGAAAGCCCGTCACTGCAAAGCCTCCCCCGATAACTTTCGGGGACACATGTTTGTCGTCGGTAAGCCACCTTACGGCAGCCCACATTGAACGTTCTGTCGCAAGATAATCGTGAGTTCCTAGAACTGAAAAAGAGAGGTATGCTGCAATCAGAATGATCGTACCGGCCAGTTGATGAAGCCCACGAGTGATTCGTTCTTGTGTCTCGGTTTGCATCTGAGCAAAGCAAATCGTTGCCGCCATGGTCAAAGGAATTATCGGTAGTACATAACGATCAAAAGATTTAATTAGCAAAGCGGGAGTAAGATAAATCACAATCGTGATAATAAAGAAGCATGCAAGTCGCCGATGGCTGGATGTCGTGTCTGAACTTTCGGAGCGAACGTGAAACAAAGCAATAAATAAATCCCAGAATAGGTTTCCCAAGCCAAGAACACCGAAGGCGATCATGATTTGTTTTACATACGGAATCTCATCAGGAATTCCGATAGAAATCGGGCCGACTCCTGACGGACGCAAAATGTTTCCGAGGAAGGGAGCCCCCATACTGAAATACACCAGCAGGAAAATTGAAAGACTGATCACTGCCATTGTGACTGAAGTTCGAAATAAACGTTTGGGAATTTTCCCAGCGAACTTTGTGTGAAAAAAAAGAAGGCTAAAGGGGAGCGAGAACAATGCAACATACGAGCATAAAAATGCACCTTTAAACAGGGCATACAGAAAAACTCGAATCACGCCTTGGGACTGAAAAGCTACTAAAACATCCTTCTGCTTCGTACCATAGCTTAAGGGGACAATATCGAAATATTCGAGACAACTATTGAATAAGACTAAAGCACCAACGGTAATCACGGCAGGCCAAATGGCCTGAAGAATTGTTCGTAATGTCTTGCGTTCGCAAATGATGACGGTGATTGCGTAACCGATTGGAACTGCGATTCCGAGTTGTCGAATGAATGTTGCCGTGCAGGCACATAAAGTTGCCGCTACAAGAAATTTCGATGGGCGATCTGACTGAATCGAACATACGAAAAAAAATGTTGAAAACACAAACATTGTTGTAAAGGGAACATCGGTCATGAAGGTGCAAGAAAGGGCAAAGAAAATTGGACAGGCAGCCAAAGTCAGCGCCCCTAACAAGGCCGTCCATGTGTTTGTACCGACTCGACGAAGGAGAAAATAAGTTCCCCAGAGGCCCACAAGCCCTGCAATGAGTGTGGATATTCGCAATGCCGTAAACGAGAAACCAAATGGAAGGCAAAACAAAGCCCCATAGATCGTTTGTGAGATTAAGGTCATTGCTTGGAAATCATGAAACCTAAAGCTGTGAGTCTCCACCAAGTTTTTTACGGTCCAGCCCCACGCCCAGTCATCATTTAGCGGAAAATCTCCAAGGGGATTAACCACGATCGCAGAAACGAGCCAGACTCCAGTAATTATTATGCAAGACAACCAATCTAAGCGGTCTGTTTTTCTAAAGCTGATTAATTGAAATTCTTGATTTATCATTTTCCACACATACACATCCTGAAATGCTGCTGCCTTCATTGGTCGTTCATCGACGTTTAAGTGTAAATTTGCCGATCTGCTTTGAATGTTTAAATTCCCGATCAATAAATTCGTCGAGGAGGGTCACGCCACTCGATTCTCGACTTTGATTTGGTTCGTCGATAAACGTTCGATTCCACAGCACCAACGTATCAACTTCGTTGGATTTCAGGTCGCTGATAATCTTTTGTTGAATGGGCTTGGCTGTCGTGACGCCTGGGTCAAAATGATGAAAGAACGTGCCACTACGTCGGCCTGACAAGAAGTAAACCATGATCGCATTAATAAAGACTTTGTCGTGTTGCTGAGCCCCTACAAAAATCGGAGACTGCCGTTTATCGGACTCCAGTTCATGAATGAGATCGACTAGCCCTTCTATCTCTTTGCCCGTGCTGGCAATCATTCCTTGTGCTCGTTTGAGATTGATGGGCGAGCCTTTTTGATAATTCACGACGTTGATGAAAAACGTTCCTGCCAGAACTAGAATAAAAAATGACAGGAATAAATACGTGACCGGTCGCAAAAGCGAGGCTGTTTTTCTGAAACGGGAGAGATAGAAGTGGACCAACATGACCCAGACAGGAAGGGACACAACAAAAATAGGGAACAGGTGCCAAAAGTCACACCGGCCAAAGCCATATGGTAAAAATACGATTCCCAGTGCAAACAGATACAAGAAAAGTGTTTGCCGTTCGTTGTCTGCAAATAGCTCTCTTCGCAGGTTTCGTTTTCCCAGAGGAGCCAAAAGCAACACTGTCAGAATCGGCCCGATGAAAACCAGTAGTTTAGAAATCAAGAACAGGGCGATCGCACAATTCATCAATACGTTTTTGCCAAATAACAATGGGGCTAAACCCTGGGTCTGCGAAACGACTTGATCGATGGGATATGGAAGCACTCGATAAGGAAGCGACATCGCTGGAAACATGACGAGATTTTCAAACACTGCATAAAAACCACCAGTCAACAGTGCTCCGTAAACGGTCCCGGCCACCAATGCAAATCCTAAAAACAAAGAAACAGACGACCGGATCTTCTCACGCATGACTGGCGAGTTTTCTCGGGGACATACAATGACCAGTAGCGATGCCACAAAACCGAAGATGCCGAAATCATGCCTAAATATGGCTGCTAGCCCCAGCAGCATTCCTGTCAATAATGGACGACGATTTTGGCTGACATCTGCCGTCAGCCTCAACCCCGCTACCAGAATGAGCATCAAAGCAGGGGAGACCATCTTCAGATGGCTGCCCTCAATCGCCGCCAAAAACACCAACGTTGATGTGAGAGACCAGGGTTTCGCCAGTCCAAATTTGCGGCAGATCGAAAAAATCAACGAGCCCGACAAAGCACAAATGACAGCGTCATTCAACCGCGAAACAATAAGCTGAACCCCAAAGACTTTGAAAAGTGACGCCAGCCAATAAAATGTTCCGGGCCCATAAATGGAGTAAAAGTCATGATACGGCCTGTCGCCAGCCAAAACCCGCTCGGCTCCATAAACTTGAATCCCTTCATCAAATAAGCTTTCCACACCCACGAATATTTTGGGCAGGAAATACGCAAATGCGAAGAAGAACACCACAAAGCCCGGAATAAATCTCGTCAGCTTTCCACTTTTTTCCGCAGAGTGAGCGGCTAAACCGGAAGCACCTTGATCTTCTTCACGATCTTGATGTTCCATGGGAATAACGTCTCTTTCAATCTCTACTGGGTTTCTCAAAGAACAAAACTATGATTGATCTGTTGTCACAGACTCTTCTTCGGTCTCCATATTCGAATGGTGACTCAGGTGGTCGACTTGGCTTTCTAATGCTTCAATTCTTCGGTTCAAATTGAAGAGAGACCGGCGGCTTTGTGCGTTACTCACTAGCCGTTCTGCTAGCAGGTCATCGGCAATCAGAACTCGCTGGAAGAACATCATCAGCAAGGTGCTAAGATATTTTCGTCCCATCTCTCGAAGACGAAGATTCGTACTTCCCCACGTGCGGCCATACCAGTGAATCGGAACTTCAGCGATATTGTATTTTCGAATCAACGCGCCCAGAGACATTTCTAACGTAATGTTGAAATGGCTGGCGTGATAAGGGCCACAGTCTTCAATCACTTCAATGCGATAAGCCTTAAAAGCGTTCGTTAAATCGTTGAACCGTGTCCAGAACATATATTTCACGACTGTATTCACAATTCGGTTTACAAACTTTTTAAACCGAGGATAGTTTTCGACATGGCTACCTTGAATGAACCGTGATCCAAAAACACAATCGTAGCCTTCCTCAATCTTTCGATAATAATCGATTAAGTTTTTCGGATCGTCCGACAAGTCCGCCATGTAAATCACCACAACATCTCCCTGGACGGCCGCAAGACCGGTGCGAATGGCCCGACCAAATCCGCCGGGAAGCGTTCTGTTTTCCAGGCGAACGGCAGAATCAGTTTTCATGTCTTCACGAACGATGTCGGCAGTGCCATCGGTACTGTTGTCATTGACCACGATGATTTCATACGGAATCCGCTCCTGTTGGAGCGCAGACCGAACTTCAGCAAGACATTTCCCAATGTTTTGCTCTTCGTTATAGGCGGGAATGAGAACGGACAGTTTCATCGTATTATTTCTCAAGAAAAAATCTGCAACTGGTCAATTTAAAATCGGCTCCAATTCCGACTGATACTTTCGAATCCAAGAGTAAACATCTTCAACAATCGCTTGCGGCTGGTGCTTTGGCTTCCAACTGAACTCGTTTTGAACGCGTTGAGAATCTGTTATAAAAATTCGCACATCAAGGGGGTTTGTCTGCGGCACTGGTTCTATGGGAATTTCTCGTTTGGTGGTGTCGCGTACAAGTTCTGTCAGTTCTTTGAGCGAAACAGATATTTCAGTTCCCCCTCCGACGTTGTACACACGACCGTCCCATGTCTCCGGTTGTTGAATTTGCTGGCACAGCAATGTGTAAAGGTCATCAATATGCAGCAGGTCGCGAACCTGCTTCCCTGCTCCGCCAAACCCGATGTACTGCAATGGACGTTCAAACGCGTGTCGTGCCACCCAAAGCGTAACCACGCCTTGATCGACTTTTCCCATTTGCCAAGGCCCGGCAATAATTCCACAACGATTAATGATCGCTTTCACGCCGTAATTGCTGGCGTATTCCTCAATGATTTGTTCCGACGATAATTTACTCACTCCGTAAAACGAACGGGGCCCGTTTAATGAGAAAGATTCCGAAATCCCACGACTCGAAAACCCGCTAATTTGGTCGGTCTCAGTCCACGAAAATCGGCTTTCAGTCTCTTCAAACGAAAGCGAGTTCAATTTCTCGATAGGAAAAACTCGGCTGGTACTCAGGAAAACTATTGCAGCATCGTTTTTGTGCACAGCTTCCAAACAGTTGATCGTCCCCAGCAGGTTCGTTTCCAGCACGTACCGTGGAGAACCGTCGGCTCCCGATTGCACCGAAGGTTCTGCCGCACATTCAATGAGTAAATCGAATTCAGGAGCGGCGTCTAGGTCGTCCCGACAGCGAACATCTCCATGAACAAATTCAATCCCAGCATCTCTCAGCCGATTAAGATTCAGTTCGCTGCCCCGTCGTTTGAGATTGTCAAACGCAATTACTTGAGTTCCCGTCGGTGCAAAGTCGCGTTGTAGCCGAATGGCAAGGTTTGACCCAACAAATCCGGCACCGCCTGTAATCATAACTTTTCGGAACATAATGTGGCTCACACTCCAAAAAAATTATTTACGGTCAAGGGCACATGCCGCTGACATCGAATCAAAAATCTGTGAAAGAATCTCATCAAGGTCGTATCTGTAATCCCACTGCGGAAAATGTCGCTGAAATTTTCGCGTATCGCTGACATACCAAATGTGGTCGCCGACTCGGTTCGTTTCAGAATATTCCAAGTTCATCGGCTTGCCGGTAATTTGCTCGCAGCGATCAATGGCTTCCTGCATCGAACAGTGGCTGTGCCTGCCACCCCCGGCGTTATACACTTCTCCCGGTCGCGGACATTGATGGTAATTCCAAAACATGTTGACCAAGTCATACGAGTGAATATTGTCCCGAACTTGTTTTCCTTGATACCCAAGTACCGTGTATTGCTCACCCGTGATCGCACATTTGACGAGGTACGACAAAAAACCGTGCAGCATCGTTCCCGAATGTCCGGGGCCCGTTAAACACCCGCCTCGAAAGCAAACAGTGTTCATTCCAAAATACTTGCCGTATTCCTGCACCATCATGTCTGCAGCTAATTTTGAAACGCCGAACAGCGAATGCGTCGTCTGGTCAACTGACATCGATTCATCGATGCCATGCTCGGCATACGGATGATCTTCAGCAACCTCCCACCGCGTCTCCAATTCACGTAACGGCAGTTGGTTCGGGTTGTCGCCGTAAACTTTATTGGTCGAGGTAAAAATGAACGAAGCCTGGGGGCAATAAATTCGAGTGGCTTCCAGCAGTTCTTGAGTCCCGTTGGCGTTAACCGTAAAATCGCAAAACGGGTCACTGGCTGCCCAATCGTGAGAGGGCTGGGCTGCGGTGTGAATTACAACTTTGATGTCAGACGAGTATTTCGAAAAAATGGCTGCAACAGATTCGCGGTCCCGAATGTCAATCGATTGGTGCGTGTAGTCGGAAATTGTTTTCTCGAGTTCGCATCGGCTGCGGTCTGTCGAAGCCTCCAACCCGAAAAACTCTTTGCGCATGTCATTGTCGATGCCCACCGTGCGAAAACCTTTTGCGGCAAAGAACCGAACGGCCTCTGCACCAATCAGACCGGCAGACCCCGTAATGACGGCAACTCCCATTGTCTTAGATTCTCCAAAAGGGCAATGATCTGACGGTCAATTTGATCGTTCCCACTACAACGGAACGCTCGACGGATTTCTCAACGCACTAGTAAATAGCAGGTTTCATGCCCAATTTAGGTGGGCCATACCCTGGGAACCTACCAGACGCAGTCGATTCTGATCGGTCTGAACTACAGCATCCAGAAACAGCCGTAGATCATCCAATTCACCGTCAAAAGCAGCACGCCTGCACAACCAACCGCCTACCAGCCAATTTGAGCACGTATTTTGCTGAGAGGTTCGAGGCACGCCGGTGTTCACTTTTTGAAACACTCTGTGAAGGTGCCCGATGTTTTTCGAACTCGTTTTCAGCCTCGTATTTATACTAATCTTAGAAATGTGGTTATATTTCTGTTAACGCTAGGCTGGAGTTGCGGTCAGAAGTTTAACAGGCATCATGTCGATACGCCGTACCCATCGCCTCTGACAATTATCGAAGGAAACCAGAATCGTTATGAAAGCCATACAATGGCCAGTCAGCGACAAGTGGACGGTGTATTGGATGTCGTTGTGTTTGCCGGGGTTGGGTCAGCTGATGGCAGGCAGCCGATGGTGCGTGCCTTGGTTTGCTGGCGCCGTGTGCTTGTGGTACATCGTCAACACCAGCGGGCTACCGGTGGCGGCATCTATTGGGGCCGTGTTCTCTGTGTTGTTAGCACTGTTAAGTGCCGAGCATGCCAAGCGGTTGCTAGAGCCTTCGCGTTCCGAAAAAGTCGAGCGGTCAAAACCACGTGTCCGCGTACGCTGCAAGGAAGTGGGCCGCACTGCGGTCGATTTGCAGATTGAATTATTCTTAGATCGACCAGCCTCTGAAGTATGGTCTGAAATGGCTGAATTCACTCAGTTTACCTGCATCGATCCGTTTCATGATCGCGTGATTGTGCAAGCAGCTGAACTTCGACCAGGAGTTGACCTCGTGCTGGTGCATCGCATTTTTGGGTTTCGCTTCTTACGATTTGGCAGGCTGCTAAAGTGGAACGAAGGCCACGGCTATGCCTTTAGTGACCTCTCAGGAAGTTCAAAGTGGCATGGATTTCCACACGTCTTTTTCTACTCAGTCGAGTCTACAAGTGACGGCGTATTGCAAAGTTCACGATTGACGGTCAGTGTCCGCGGGAAGTGGACGGCACCTTGGGCGCCGCGATGCGTGGGAATGTGGTGGCTGCGGTATGTGATCTACGAACACGCACGGTTGTTGCGTAAAATACTGTAATATGGTTGAAAAGATGGAACCGGCAATGAATGATTCTAAAGCTAAAAATAATCTGAGCACCGATTCTCAACACCCAAAACTTGGCTATTGCCTGCGCTGTGGCGGGGTGCTGCACGTGTCGGAAATGAGCCAATGTCCGCGGTGCCAGTTTCAGTTCAATCCAGACAACCCTCAAACCTACGCCACAAATCGCGAGAAGTTCCAGTGCCTGGAATGGTGGCTACCCGGGTTTTGTCTGTCGGTGGTGGTTGGGGTTGTGAGTTATGCCATCTTAGTATTCTTGGGTGAGATGTCGGAAGCACTGTTTATAGCAGTACCCCTAGCTATTGGAGCTATGTTAGGTTTCACCGTAAGGCTGGGTAGCTCATTGTTCGCAGTCATCGCCATGGGATTTGTAATGATCGCCGCTATTTTGTCTGTAGTACTCGTGATTGTTATGACGAACCTTGCCGGAATATTTTGCGGAGTAACCCTGTCAATTATTTTTTTGGCGCCGGTAAGTGTGGGCGTGCTACTGGGCATATTGATCCGTAAGTGCCTGAAGAACACACGGTATGCGCAGTGGCAAAATTTACCAATTCTGTTGATTGCCGTGTTTCCATTCGGCGTGCAGGCGGTCGATAATTTCTTCCCGCATCCAATTGATATTGCCACAGTGCGAACGGAAATTGTCCTGCCAACCTCTGCGTCCGAAGCTTGGAAGAGTTTGATGTTCTACGAGGAAGTAAACCATGAACCGCCTTGGCTTCTCAAGCTCGCTTTGCCTCGACCGGTACGTGCAGAAGGTTCAATGGGCCAAGTGGGCGAGACCCGGCGCTGCATCTACGAAAACGGCCACCTCACGAAACAGTTCACCGAACGGGTTGAACGCCGTCGGCTGGCGTTCAAAGTCATTGAGCAGCACTTGCACTTCGAGCGCGACGTGACCCTACTCGATGGCAGCTTTCAACTACAAACTCTCAATCTAAAGCAAACCCGCATGACGCTTTCGACACGTTACATTCGTCATTTACGACCTGCCTGGTTGTGGGAACCGATCGAATCGAAAGTCGTTCATACACTGCACCAGCATGTCTTGGAAGGCGTCCGCCGGAAAGCGAACCGACCAGAAAAATCCCCACCTCAAAACCTAAGCCCACCTGAATACAAAATCCCCTCGGATTCAGAAAATTCAGAACTTTGGCTGGCGTTAACAAACGAATTTGATTGATGATTTATATTCGCGCAGAGCCGCAGAGGGATAAGTTTAATATTATTTTCTCCGCGTCTCTGCGGCTCTACGCGATATCATTCATTTCGGAAGGCACTATCACTCACTCTGCAACTACAATCCTTCCGACTCCGACTCCAAATTCGGTTGCTCTTCGGCAATCGAATAATCGCGTTCGGCGGCCGTCGGGTGGCCCGGGGGTTGAACGTGATGTTGCCAAATTTAGGGTGCAACATGCTACCCTATTGCTCTGTTATAGGAACTTCAGGTTTTGTCTGCTGAAACCATCTCGATCCGCCTACCAAGAATGAGCACAGATACGTTCCAATAAAGCAGCCTGCAATCACCGGTAAAGTCGAGGGGAAAAGCCAGGCAACGACCAGTGCGACATTGACCAGAATAACCGCCGTTGCCGACTTCGCGAGTGAGCGAATGAGATAGGGCATCTGGAACGGTGCCAGCATTGACGCGGCGTGCAGTACAAATGTGGCGATTAAAACCGGTGCTGGGTTGAATTCATAATGGT
>Ga0115002_10004477_pt1 | contig 16877 bp, 14 predicted proteins | sample ArcticOcean_MG_C_8_FD_89576 | JGI IMG/M metagenome (GOLD analysis project Ga0115002, IMG submission 89576) | Marine microbial communities from western Arctic Ocean - ArcticOcean_MG_CB11_86 | ecosystem: Environmental > Aquatic > Marine > Oceanic | place: Arctic Ocean: Canada Basin | collected... | reverse complement strand
CAATTCACGACCACAGATGCCAGAATCAAACTGAAAAGCCTGTACCCCATACCCGACAAGTAGCGATGGGCAGACTAGTAGGGCAGGCTCCCGTCTGCCGTTTCAAAAACATCGCGAATACCAGCCCGAAACGCAAGCGAGTGGGGGGGTGACCCGGGATCCACTCGCTTGCGCTTCGGGCTGGTATTGTTTCAGCTACCGGCCCATGAATACTTCGGGTTAAAGCAACTCGGCGATCGGCATACCGTGGTCGAGCACGGGGTCACCGCATATTTCGTGCGCTTCGTCCGATTTCCGAGTGTGAAAGTTTGCTGGACGTGTCGGTTATGCCACACGAAAAGTCTTCGTATCCAATTTATGTGCTGAAAACCATAAAATTTACTCAAGCTGCCTGAATATCGCAGCCTATGATTGGTCGTCAATCGATAAAACCGGTCCCAGATGTCGTTCGGAGCCTGAAATTGTGCAGTTCATTCTTCAAATTGGGTTGGGGTTCTGCGAATAATGAAGGATCGGACGTAAGTGAAGAAATTTGGGGAAAGTCGTGTTGAATTGACGAGTTTTTCGTACATCTTGAGAAACCCATCGTCGGAAACCAGCAGAAATTAGAGGGGGAGCCAGTTATGAGAAGTCTTCTTGCCGCCGCCACCGTTGCCATGTTGGCAATGGCAAGTGGCAGCGTCGCCCAGGCAGGTGGCTATTGTGGAGCAGCCAGTTACGGCTGTTGCCCGCCGGTCGCCTGTCAGCCGACGTCGTGCTACACGGCCTGCAAGGTCGAACGTCAGACTTGCTATCGCACGGTCTACGAAACGACCTACGAGCCGCAGCAGTACACGTACAACAAGACGGTTTACAACACCGTCTACGACAACGTCGAACAGACCTGCTACCGCACGGTCACCGAGACGGCTTACCGTGAGCAGCAATACACGGTGCAGAAGCAGGTTTGGGAAACGTCCGAGCGAGAAGAACGGTACACGGTTCGCAAGCCGGTCTGGGAAACCAGCTACCGCGATTGCAGCTACACCGTTCGCAAGCCGGTCTGGGAGACGAGCGAGCGCGAATGCCGCCGCACCGTTTACAAGCCCGTCACCGAAACCATCGAACGCGAATGTCGCCGGACAGTGATGCGGCGAGTTGTCGAGACCGTCCCGCAAGAGCGTTGCTACACGGTGATGAAGCCGGTGACGACGTGTCGCACGGTCCGTGAAGATCGTGGTTGCTGGAAGTTCCAGGCGGTCTGCAGGCCGGGAATTCGGTTGCCGCGTTTGGTTAATGACTGCTGCAAGACGCGTCTGCGGATGGTGCCAACCGGAAGCTACACGTCGTACAAGCGGGTTTGGTGCCCGAACGTTGTGGAACGTCAGGTGACTTGCACCCAGTACGTGCCGCAGGTTGTGAAGCAGACGTGCAACGTGCAAGTTTGCCGTTACGTGCCGGAAACCGTCGTCACGAAAGTGCCGGTCAAGGTTTGCAAGTGGGTGGCTGAAGTCCAAGTGACCAAGGTTCCTGTTCGCACCTGCCGCTGGGTGACCGAGACGGTCAACCACAAGGTTCCGGTTCGCATCTGCAAAATCGTTTGCGAGCAACACGTTCGCAAGGTTCCGGTTCGTACTTGCAGAACAGTCTGCGAAACGAAGACCTGCAAGGTTCCGTACTGCGTCTCGAAGAAAGTCGCCTACAAGGTGTGCCATAAGGTCGCGCGTTGCGTTGCCAAACAGGTGCCGGTGACTTGCACTCGTATGGTTGCCAAATGCACGCCGCGCAAGGTGGCTTACGAAGTGTGTCGGCTGGTCCCCGTGACCGTCTGCCGCCCGACATTGCCTTGCGGCACAGGTTGTGCAACCGGCAACTGCAACGTCGCACCGGGAACGGCTGCTCCGCACGAATCGAAGAAGGTTGAACCGCAACCCGATCCGAAGTCGAAGAAGGCCAGCCCGGCCAAGAAGGCTGTCTCCGCCTGAGACGCCTTTGCAGCCAACGCTGAAACTCGAACGCCGCTCGATAATTCATCGAGCGGCGTTTTTTCGTTTCGCAGGCGAGCCGTTCACCGAAAATACAAGCTCGAAGCGCAAGCGAGTGAGTGAGTGAGTTATCCGGGACCCACTCGCTTGCGCTTCGGGCTTGTATTCGCCCTCATGCATAACCCCGGTCAGAACGCACACCAGGCGAGCCGTGGGCGTCAGCCCTCGGATGATCAACCAGCTCACGCCGCCCGCTCGCCGGGGTTCTTGGGCGGCGAACTTGCATTCGTGGTTGGGTCTGCCTCAGAATGGGCGGGTCGAACAAATCAATCGTCCCTTCCTGGAAGACTTGACCATGATACGTTGCCCGTTGATCGCTCGTTGTTTAGCCGTTGCTGTTGTTGCCGGTTTGTTGGCCACCACCATCACCTCGGCTGCTGACAAGAAGAAGGGCAAGAAGCTGGCGGCGATTACGCTGGCGGAAGTCGATGCCGACTTTGCTGTGCAGGGGGAGTACAGCGGGACGATTGTTGAAGACGGCAAGAACGTGCGGCTGGGCATTCAGGTCATCGCCCTGGGAGACGGCAAGTTTCGGGCGGTCGCCCATCCCGGCGGGCTGCCGGGCGACGGTTGGGGCGGCGTGACGAAAATCGAAGCCGACGGGGCGAAAGGCGACGACGGCGTTGTCCGTTTCAAAAGTGACAAGGGCCAGGGCTGGATTAAAAAGGGTTCCTTCACGGTCGCGAATGTCGACGGCAAAGAGTTCGGTAGTCTGAAACGGGTCATCCGTAAAAGTCCCACGTTGGGCGCGAAACCTCCGAAAGGGGCGGTGGTGTTGTTTGATGGTAGTTCGGTCGAGGGTTGGGAAGGCGGCAAGAAAACTGACGACGGCCTGCTCATGCAGGGGACCCGCAGCAAACACAAAATTCAAAGCGGCCGCGTGCATATCGAATTCCTGACATCCTACATGCCCTACGCCCGCGAGCAGGATCGCAGTAACAGCGGCATTTATCTGCAAGGCCGCTACGAAGTGCAGATGCTCGATTCGTTCGGCTTGGCCGGCAAGAACAACGAATCAGGCGGGATTTACGAGATCAGTGATCCGTCGACCAACATGTGCTTCCCCCCGTTGTCCTGGCAGACGTATGACATCGACTACACGGCTGCCAAGTTCGACGAAGCGGGCAAGAAGACGGCCAACGGTCGCATCACAGTTCGCCATAACGGCGTGGTTGTGCAGAAAGATGTTGAACTGCCCCGCATCACGCGGGCCGCGCCGATTAAGGAAAGTGCGGACGCCGGCCCGATCTACTTGCAGAACCACGGGAACCCGCTGCGTTACCGCAACATCTGGTTCCTGCAAGCGAAGTAGGCATGAATCGCTTCGCAACCCTGCTGTCTGTTGTCGTGGTGATCTCCGGTTGCCTCGCTGAATCGCCACCGCCCGTGTCCAAGGTGGCGGATGGCGGGCCGGTGGACGATGCGCAAGTTGATCGGTTGCTGACATTGATGCAACAGCGGCTGGCTGTCATGCATGATGTGGCGAAGTGGAAATGGAACGAGAAGAAAGCGATTGCCGACCCGGATCGTGAGCAGGAGTTACTCGATCGGCTTGTGAAAATCTCGAAAGAACACGACGTCGATGCCGACTTCGCGCGGACATTCTTCACCGCGCAGATGACGGCCGCCAAAGCGATTCAACAGGCGGATTTTGACCGCTGGGAAGCCGCGAACCAGGGGCCGTTCGACGACTCGCCCGATTTGGTCACCGAGTTGCGGCCCAAGATCACGCAGATCAGCGACGATCTACTCGAAGCGCTGGCTGCCGTGGAGGGTCACCGAAACGATGCCGCGTTCCAACGAGGGGTCGAATCGCGCGCGACGGACTTGATAACCGGCGAGGGGATCACGGAGACAATCCGCGCCACCGTGATCGCACCGTTTCTGAAAGTGGATTGACGAGGTCTTGGGTGGCACGTCTCAGACCAACGGGATGGGCGTGGCGAGCGCGCGGACCACGCCCTTCCGTTGTCAGGGCGTGCCACACGAGCCGCTTATCATTCAGAATTGTTTACTCGACCGGGTTCAACAACACGCCGATGTTCTCGATTTCCGCGTGCAGTTGGTCGCCCGCTTTGAGGAAGATCCCCTTGGCTGCGCCGACGCCTGCCGGTGTGCCTGTCGAGATGATGTCGCCCGGTTCCAGGGTGACATAGCTGGAGATGAATTCGACGATGGCGGCGACCGGGAAGACCATGTCAGCCGTCGAGGCATCCTGATGAACTTCGCCGTTGACCTTTAATGTCATCTTGAGTGTCTGCGGGTCGGGGCAATCATCGGCGGGGAGAATGCACGGGCCGACGGGGCAGAAGGTGTCGTGCCATTTGCCGTGCAGCCAGTCGAAGAAACCGTCTTTGTCGCGTTCGGTCCGGCCGGGGTTCGGCTTGAACTTACGATCCGAGATGTCATTTACAACGGTGTAGCCCGCCACGTAACCGAGCGCGTCGGCTTCCGAAACGCCCTTGCAGCGCTTGCCGATGACGATCCCCAGTTCGAGTTCCCAATCGACATTGTCGGGGGAGACGGCAGGGATTTTCACCGGGCAGCCGGGGTTCGTGAGGGTTGTCAGCGGGGGCTTCATGAAGACATAGGGAAACGTGCTCGATCGTTCGGCCGCTCGCCCGCCGCCTTCTTCGATGTGAGCCGAGTAGTTCCCGGCCAACAACAACAGCTTGCTGGGGTTCGGTACCGGGACCAGCAGCTTGGCCGAGGCGGTGGGAAGGGCACACGATGATGTATCGAGGTCGGCCAGCTTTCCTTGCAGTGAGACCAACGCCGCACGATGCGCACCACCGGGCAGCAGCGAGATCAGACAGGCGTCTTCCGGAATATCAATTCCCGCAGCCTTCGCGGCGGCATGCACGGGGATGATTTGCTCTTCGGTGTAAAACCCGGCTCGGGCGGTTCCCGCATCGTCGTAACGGCAAAGTCGCATGATGTGTCCTTTGAACGGAAATGGTGAATCGGGCAGGTGACACCTCACTACAAGCCCGAAGCGCCAGCGAGTGAGTTGCCCGCGTCGATTGCACGTAATGAGAAACCCACTCGCTTGCGCTTCGGGCTGGTAGTGTGTCGCTCACCAGTTTGGCTACGACGCGCTGGATTCTCAATCGACAGGCGAAGATTTTGTGTGAAGGTCTAACCGAAAAGGCTCTTGGCAGGCAGGAGTCAGCCGGACTAGTCGCGCAGCCGTTGCTCTTGCACGCAGAAACAGGGGACATCCCCAAAGGTGCAAAAGACGCAGCACTCGCCCTGCGGGGGAATCATCTCTGCCCCACACGTGGAGCAATGGTGCTCGATCTTTCACAAGCCGTGGGGAATGTCGCGTTGTTTGGTGCAACCGCAGATCGGGCACTTGAGATTCGACTTCGTGAGTATTGCTGACATGACTGGCATCGTACTCGGAGACTGCAAATCGTACCACCAACAATTCTGCCCAATGTCGCGTCAAACGGCGATGCCCCGATGTTCAAAATGCCCGGTCAGCGCGGCGACATCGGTGAACACATCCGCCTGAAATCCAAACTGTCGGCCGATCGAAACGTACTCGGCAATGTCGTCGGTATAGAAGCACTCGCCCGGTTTGCACTCAATGGCTGAGATGGCCGCCTCGAAGATCGCGCGTTCGGGTTTGATGGCTCCCACGCGATAGGAAACGACGAAATCGTCGAAGCGGTCGAGCACGTCGAAACGTTCCTGGATGAATTCGAAGTGCGATACGCTGGTGTTCGACAGCAGTACCAGGCGGATATCGAGTTCTCGCAGCCGATCGAGAACTGGCACGATGGGCGTGTTCAACTGAAAAATGTCAGAGCCCGCCTTCCGCAGAGCGTGGAAGGCGACATTCGTTTCGGTCACATCACAAAAGCGGGCATGGAACTCGGCCTCGGTCAATTGACCGCGCTCGAAATCCCATTGTAATCCCGAATCAATCAGTAGGCTGCGAACTTCCTCACCGGTTTTGCCACACAACGCGGCCATTTGGTTGCACATCAACTCGTGCGAGAAGTGGACTAAAACGTTGCCCATGTCGAACAGGCAGGTGCGAAGCATGCGTCGAGTTTCCGCTGCGTAGGTTGTTGACCGTCAACGGACCATACCATAAAGTGACCGACAGTCACGACTTGCTGAATTGAAGTTGAATTTCGCACAGGGAGGGAGCCACCATGTCGATGAGCTTCGGCAACGATGAAGCCACCGATCAATCGACGATGCGCGGCCGGGATTGGCCCTGCCTGCGTCAGTTCTGCGTTTTTATCGAGAACCAGGTCGGCAGCTTACACGACTTGATGCGGCATCTCGAACGGCAGGATTTACGAGTCGTCGCGTTGGCCATCGTCGATTCGACCGACTTCGCCGTCGTGCGGATCATGCTCGACGACTACGAGCGCGGCCGGGAACTGTTCGAGCTGTCGAATTACACGTTCTTCGAGCGTGATGTCATCGGCGTCGAATTGCCCGATGTCCCACAGCCCTACGTGAAGGTTTGCATTGCCTTATTGCAAGCCGAGTTGAGCATTCACTACAGCTACCCGCTCTTGCTGCGACGCGGCGGGCGTGGTGCGATCGCGTTGCACGTCGACGATCTCGACCTGGGTATGAAAACGCTCGTCGAGATGGGTCTGAAGGTGATCACGGAGAAAGACATTCAGGAAGATGAATTTTTCTAGAAGCCGTCAGCGATCAGCTTTCAGCAGTCAGCTTTTTTCAACCAAGCTTCGCGTGAGACATTCACCATGACTGATTTTCATAGCGTTTCTCTTCCGGCTGGGTTTGTGGCTGATGATGCTCGGTTTGATGCCGCGACTTCGATTGCTTTCACCGAAGGCCCGGCGGCTGCGGCCGATGGAACGGTTTACTTTTCCGACATTGCCAACAACCGCATCATGCAGTTCGATCCGGCGACCGGGAAGCATGCGGTGTTTCGCGAGCCAAGCGGTCGATCCAACGGGCTGCTGTTCGATACCCAAGGCCGTCTGCTCGCCTGCGAGGGCAACGAATGGGGCGACGGGGACGGCGGGCGTCGGATCACGCGGACCGGCATGACCACTGGCGAAATCGAAGTGGTGACCGAACGGTTTGACGGGCATCGCTACAACGCGCCCAACGACATCGCGTGCTGCTCCAACGGCAGGATCTTCTTCACCGATCCCTGCTACGGTGATCGCAGTAACATGGAGACCGAGCACGAATCGGTCTACCGCATCGAGACCGACGGCACCGTCACGCGGGCCATCACACAGCCTGATATCGAACGCCCCAACGGGATCGCGCTCTCACCCGATGAGAAAACGCTTTACCTCGTCGACAGTTGCCCCACGATTGGTGGGAATCGCAAGATTTGGGGCTTCGATTTGGCCGAGGACGGTTCGCTCAGCAATCAACGCGTCGTCTTCGACTTTGGCTCCGGTCGGGGTGGAGACGGCATGGCGGTTGATCGCCAGGGCAACCTCTACATCGCCGCCGGCATCAGCCGCCCGCGCGGCCCACACGAGTCGGCCGACGTGCCTTCGGGCATTTGGGTGGTCACTCCCGAAGGAGAAATTCGCGGACGCATTCCGATCGTCGAAGACGCACTCACCAACATCACCTTCGGCGACGACGACCTGAAAACGCTCTACGTCACGGCAGGGAAAACCCTATTCACGATTCGTGTCGAGATCCCCGGATTCGTGGTGCATCGGAAGGTGTAGGTATACAAGCCCGAAGCGCAAGCGAGTGAGTCCGCGTGCCTGAAGTCAAGAAAGTAGGGTACGTCGCGACGCACCCTACTTTTTGGATCGACAGGTCGATGCCACATCTCTCTCCCACCGAATGCACCCGATACCGCAAACAGGGCTACGTTGTTCCCGAGTTCCAGCTTGCTGCGGATCAAGTGGCCCAACTTCGCGAGGCGCTGGATCGGGTCATCGAGTCCAATCCCGAAACCCGACCCGAGCAGTTGGTCAGCATTCATATCGATGGGCGCAACGCCGAGGGGGTCACCGGCGACAGCGTTTTTCTGGATGTCGCACAAGATGACGCGATCGTCGGTCTTGTCGAGCAACTCATCGGGCCTGACGTGATCTTGTGGGGTTGTCAGATCTTCTGCAAACCGCCCGGTGACGGGATGGAGGTGCCTTGGCATCAGGATGGCCATTATTGGCCGATCGCACCGCTGGCGACCTGTACCGTCTGGATTGCGATCGACGACAGTGTGATCGAGAACGGTTGTTTGCGGGTGATACCCGGTTCGCATCGTGAGCAGGCATTGCATCGGCATCTGAAAGAAGATCGCGATGATGTTGTGCTGAATCAGCGTGTGGCGGACGGACTGTTTGACGAGGGGCCCGCCGTGGATGTGGAACTTGAAGCGGGTCAGATGTCGTTGCACGACGTCTACATGATTCACGGGTCGAACCCGAACCGCTCGACACGTCGCCGGGCCGGGCTGGCGATTCGCTATATGCCGGGGACGTCGCTGTTTGATCGGCGAGTACATGTTGCGGGATCGAACGCCGGCTATACGGTCGATTTCTCGACGCGACCGCTTTGGCTGCTGCGCGGCGAAGACAAGACCGGCCAGAATGATTTTCAGGTCGGGAAGTAGCGAGCATCGCGAAGCGCATTGCTTAACAACGAGATACCAGCCCGCAGCGCGAGTAAGGGAATTGATGCGTAAACTCCCTCGCTCCCTCCCTCGCTCGCGCTGCGGGCTGGTACGTATGGCTCGTGATGGGGCGGTTGATTTGCCGATTGGAATTGTAGGCGGCAAGGAAGCCGTCGTGATGCCAAGAGGGGGGAATCAGGGATGAGAATGCTCAGCGCGCTGGGAATTGTGTTGATGGCGTTGGTTGTGGTGGGCAACGTTGGTTGCCAATGTCATCCGCGGATCGACGTTTACGAAGACGTGATCGACGATATGGACGACAACAGCCTGAAGTTCGATTTGCTGTATCGCTCGGGGTTGGATCTGACTCGCTGCGGCAAGCCCGACTGGTGCGGTAGTCGCATCAATCGCTTCTTTTTTCCCGATTGCTGCACGAGCTGCCAAGATGCGGCCTGCTCGACGTGCGGCGAGGTTCACTGACGCGGAGAAACGCAGATTTTCCCAGATAAGAACCTGAACTTATCTGCGAAAACCCGCGTACGAAGTCAGCATGCCGATTAGGCCAGCGGGCTATTTCGCTCCAGAGGTTTCCCGTTTCGCCCAGTAATTCAAGTGGTTTGCGCGCGAAGGGTGGTCCGGTTGGCGCGATTACATGGATTTCCCGGATCGTGTCGATTCTGCGGGAAACCGTAACGTCTGTTGAGGATAGATGTTGCGGTATGGTATCGACCTCAGGCAATTTCATCTGCGGAAATCGATTGCGGACGGTCTGGATGGGTTGCCGATTTATATCGGTGTACCAACTTCGATGGAATTCTTGACGACACGAGGGGGACGGAATGCTTGGACGACGTGTCCGGCGACCAGGAACCGTGATGGCTGTGGTTCCGTGGGTGATGCTCGTGCTGCTTGTCAGCTCGAGCCGACTGGGTGCTCAGGAACGGCCGCGACCATCGCGGTTGGAAGCTGAGCCTGCGAAGCCCTCCCGACGATCGATTTTCCCGTGGAGCCGCTCGGAGAAATCGCGCCCGTCTCCCGAGGACTATGCGAAGATCGTCACGAAAGGTTCTTCGTCGAAGGTTGCCCGGCAGGAAGCGATTGCCGCTTTGCCGATGCAGCGTTTGCAGCAGGAGACCCGCCGAAGTGTACTCGACCTCGTCGACAAGACGGGTTTGTTTCGCCAAATGCCGACGATCGCAGTGGATGTCGAGCGAGACGTTTACGACTATTTTTCGGTGCATCCCGACGCGGCGGTTTCGGTTTGGCGGGCGTTGAAGATCTCGAAGTTTCAGATGAAGCAGACCGGCGAGAACACTTATGAATCGGACGCCGGTGACGGCACCGTGGGCAGTGTGGAAGTTCTACTGCGGACGCCCACCGAACAGCTTGTGTTCTGCGAAGGGGTTTACAAAAGCCCGTTGCTGCTGAAGCCGATTCGGGCGAAGGCATTATTGCATCTGCGCGCAGAATTCCGGGACGGGGCGAGCGGGCGGACCCAGGCGACACATCGCGTCGCACTGTTCGTCTCGTTCCCGTCGCAAACCGTCGAGACGGCGGCCCGCGTGATTTCGCCGGTGAGCAACATCATTGTGGATCGCAACTTCCACGAGGTCAGCCTGTTCCTGCACATGATGTCGCTGGCGATGGTGCGTCAACCGCGTTGGGTTGATGGCGTCGTCGAGAAAATGGAAGGCGTCCCCGAGGCCCGCAAGACAGAACTCCGCCGCGTCACTTCGCACGTCTACACCGCCGGTCGGCGTCGCAGCCAATCGGGCGTACGCGCCGCCAGTGCGACCAAACCGACCAAGACGCCTACTCGGGTTGGTTCTCGGACCAATCGCCGCCCGGCTTCGCGGTAACGCTACTTCCCGTCCTTGACCACACTCACCGCATCCGCCTTCGGGAAGTTCTTCGGGACGGGGAGCGTGACTTTCTGGGTGGCGGCCCATTCGCAGCCTCGGTTGACGATGGTGCGGAAGCCGACGCAGGTCATCGAGTAGGCGGCGTGGCCCATCACGGTGGTGAAGACGCGGCCTTTGCCGTAGGGAATCCACCAGACCATCGGCTCGTTCGTTTCGGTTCCCCGTTTGTCTTTCGCGGAATAGGCGGTGGCCAGGATGTTCATGTTGAGTCCCGGACCGCGTTGGCCGTGATAGAGTTCGTCTTTGGCGTGCAGCCACTCGGCGGGCACACCTTCCATGACGGGATGCTTGCGATCACGGACGATGATGCTGAAGTCGTGTTGTGGCCCGTGACCGGCACCGGGGCCTTTGCCTTTCTTCGTGCGGACCTGATTGCCGGCATCGTCAACGGTCACGCGTTCGCCGAAGCCATTCCCCCGCCAACCCAGGCCGATCATTTTGTTCCATTCGCCCCATTGCGGAAACGCGTTGTTGGCGGCGTGGACGACGACCATTCCCCCACCGTCGGCGAGGTACTTCTCGAGATCTTTCTGAACCGAGGCGGGCCAGAGTTCACCGTTGTAGTTGCTTAAGATGACATCGTATTTTGCGAATGCGGGTCGGAACTGGTTCCACTCGGCCTCGGGGGCCTTCTTCGCGGTCGGTGTGGTGACGACATCGACGGTGAACCGGCCTGATTTTTCGAGGAACGCTTTGAGGATGGGTGTGGTGGCGCGCCAGTTGTGGTTGTTTTGGCCATCGATGAGTAGCACGCTCAGTTTCTCGACGGCGGTTGCGGTGTTCGCTGCGAACGCGAGAGACAATGTGCAAAGGACGAGCAGCGAGACGAAACGGCGGGGCGTGATCATGGTGGTCGCTCCGGGAATTGAAAAATTCGTACGCGAGACGTTGGAACCATGATGTCGCATGCGGTGTGGCGAAGCAATCCTCGCGTTGAAAAAGAGGGCGAACGAGAGAGTGCAGCGGCGTGTCGTTTCCTGGGGGATCGGGAATCTTTCGGATTGCGGGCATCTTGCCCGCCCGCCGATGCCTTCGGCGGCGATGGGGAAACGTGCGGGCGTTGACGGCGGGGCGGTCACAATCGAGAATCCGGACTTAGCAGAGCAGACAGTCAGCTTCCCCACAGATCGCGAAGACGTCTCAGGACGATTAACCACGGATTTCACGGATGGACACGGATAAACTCAGCCGGAAACATTCACACAAGTGGATCACTGCGATTCGGGCATCGATGACTGGATCGGCTTCCTTGTGTTCTCTGGCAATCCGTACCCATCTGTGAAGTTCGTGGTGACCCCTTTATCGGTTCCGGCGTTGTCCGACTAGGTTCTTTCCATCTCTCACTTGAATGTCGCGTTTATGAGTTTGTTCCGTCCGGAAGTTGATCGTATCGCCGGGTATGTGCCGGGCGAGCAGCCGCAGGAGAGCGGTTGGACGAAGCTGAATACGAACGAGAACCCGTACCCGCCCTCGCCGCGTGTTGTGGAAGCGATTCGTCGTGCAGCCGAAGGGCGGTTGAACGTGTATCCTGATCCGTTGGCGAGCGAGTTTCGCGCGCGGGCGGCGGCGTTGTTCGGTGTCGATGCGGATTGGATTTTGCCGGCCAACGGCAGCGATGAGAACTTGACGATCCTGCTACGCACGTTCGTTTCACCGGGTGAGTTGGTTTCGTATCCGTATCCCAGTTACACGCTGTACGAGACGTTGGCCGACATTCAGGGTGCGACGCGCGAACGGCTGCCTTTGAACGGTGACTGGTCGTGGGATTTCGAGGCCACGCAGTCCGTTGTCGAGCGGAGCAAACTGGTCTTCGTACCGAACCCGAATTCTCCTTCGGGAAATCGTTGGAGTGATGAAGATATTCGGGCGCTCATGCCGCCTGCGGGTGTGCTTGTTCTCGATGAGGCGTACGGTGACTTTTGTGACGAGCCGCATCGCGGTGAGATGTTGCAGGGGGATTCCGGAGAGCGAATTGTCATCACGCGGACGTTGAGCAAATCGTATAGCTTGGCGGGCATGCGGTTGGGGTTTGCGGTGGCGCATCCTGATTTGATTGCCGGCATGCGAAAAGTGAAAGACAGCTACAACTGCGATGCGATTTCCTTGGCGGCCGGTGTGGCCGCATTGGAGGACCAGGAGTGGATGGAGTCAAACGCACAACGGATTCGCGCGACACGGGGGCGTCTTTCGGAGGCGTTGGGCGCATTGGGTTTCGATGTTGTGCCAAGCGAGTCGAACTTCGTGTGGTGTACGCGGCCTGCAGGAGGGCATCGCGATGTTTACGAAGCGCTGAAGTCGCGGCGGATTCTCGTGCGTTACATGCACTTTCCCGAGGCGAGCGGCGAAGGGAGTGAGGCGGTCGACGGTTTGCGGATTACCGTCGGAACCAATGCAGAGATCGATCGCTTCATTGAGGTGCTTGGCGAGGTTGTTTGATTGCAATTGCCTGGCCGGGATTGTGTGGTCGGCTCGCCCAATAACAAGAAGCGAACCACCAAGTCTCGAAGACACGAAGAAGTTGAGAACCGAGTGGGGCCAGAAGGCGAAGTGAGTCGTCAATTTCGATTTGACGTTTGTTTCACTCGGTCGAAAAACGATAACGCCACGAGTCTAGCAAATTGGATTCAGGTGACACTCTGGTCGTTTTTCTTCGTGCCTTCGAGTCTTGGTGGTTATTTCCCGCCGCTCATATGAGGTTGGTCGTTCGCATTATGGAGTGGTGGCACTGCGGGTTGTGCCGGTTTCAACGTGCGGCGGGGCCGGTGGTGGGGCGGGAAATCCCGATTGTTCCGCAGGTGGCTTGCGAGCTGGGATGTCTGGCGGTTGGGCGTCGACGAGCCGATTGCATGCTGGCTGGTGGCATCTATGATGAAGTGAACTGTGGCCGCAACGAATTCCGTCAAATCAGGCTTTGAACCATCATGCCGCGTACCGCGTCGATTAGCCGCAAGACTGCCGAAACCGATATCCGTCTGGAGTTAAATCTGGATGGCAGCGGGTCGGTGCGTAGCGAGACGGGCATTGGATTTTTCGATCACATGCTGACGCTGCTGGGAAAGCATGGTTTGTTCGATTTGACGGTCGCGGCGAACGGCGACCTGGAAGTTGACGGGCACCACACCGTTGAGGATGTCGGTATCTGTTTTGGGATGGCGATGAACGAAGCACTGGGAGACAAGCAGGGCATCACGCGTTACGGGAGCGTGGTTCTACCGATGGAAGAAACACTGATCACGGTGGCGGTCGACTTGAGCGGGCGGATGTGGTTCGAGTCGCGCGTGGACTTCCCGACTGAGAAAATCGGCGAGTTCGATACGCAGCTCGTTGACGTGTTCTGGCAGGCGGTTTCGGCCAACGCCATGATGAATTTGCACCTGCTGTTGCATTACGGTGTGAACAGCCATCACATCGCCGAGGGAGTTTTTAAAGGCATGGCGCGTGCGTTGCGAGACGCGGTGACGATCGATCCGCGTCAGCAGGGCGTACCCTCGTCGAAGGGTTCGCTATAACGTTTCGCGTGGAAGAAATCTGCGCGCAAACGGCATGCGAAATTCTTTTGAAAACTTCGCGAGTTCCTTGTTGACAGTTTGCGAAGCCACGATATTCTAGGTCTTCGGCTGTTGTGACGGGAGCGAAACTTTCCCTTGTCCAATCGCGTTGAGTAATTCTCACTCGGTTTCGATTTCTGTCACGGTTGCGGTCGACCTTGGGTGTGTCTGAGGTCGTTGTGGCCAGGCCTGCTGCTTGAGTTGCGATCCATTTTTTTCCGCGATGATTGTGCGCGCCGACGAGGTGTGTAGAACGTGTGCGAATGAAATGGGATTGTGTAGTGACGTTGCTGCGTCGGCTGGTTTACGGTCGTCGAATTATTTTGAGGTTCGCGGGGAGACTTTCCGTACAGCGACCGACTTTTTGCCAATACGGACGGCAACCAAGGTCGTTTCGACTACTGCCTTGCACCAACACGGTTTCCGTGGCGGGCAGTTGCCCAGGACCGAGGGCTAGGTACGGATACAAGAAACTCGGCTTGAAACACAGCGTTTCGTCGTTGTCCGGAAGTTCCCCCGTTTTCTTTCTCGCCAGCCTCTGGCGAGTCTGGCTCCCACCGACTGCTGCGGGGGGCAATTCTTGCTTGCAAAGCGCCCAGCTAGGACGGCGAGATGGGGAGCGAGAAGCGGAACGTTGCGCCGCCGTTGGGGTTCGTGTCGGCGTTCAGGCGTCCGTGGTGTGCTTCAACGATCGACCGGCTAATTGCCAGTCCCATGCCCAGGCCGTCCGGCTTGGTTGTGAAGAACTGATCGAACACCTTCCCAAGGTCTGGCAGTTCGATGCCCGGTCCATTGTCGGCCACGCTCAGGTTGATTGTATTGTGGCCATCGAATTCCGTGCGAACGGTGATTTCCCGTTGACGGCCTTCGACAGATCGAAACGATTCCAGTGCATTGCGGGTTAAGTTGAGAATGACCTGCTCGAGTTGAATTCGGTCGGCGTAGAGTTCGGGGAGTTTCTCTTCCAATTCAAGAGTCAGGTGAACTTCATCCATCGCCGCCTGCCGTTCGATCATGGCGATGACTTCGCGGACCGCGTCGTTCAAATCGATAACATCGCGTTGTGAGTCGCGTGGTTGAACGTGCTTGCGGATGCGACTAATAATTTTCCCGCCCCGCATGGCCTGGGCGACCGCCCGTTCGAGAATATCAAGGATTTCATCGAGTTTCCAATTCCCCGATTGTAGCCGTCGCAGACAGCCTTGAACGTATCCCACGATCGAAGTGAGCGGCTGGTTGAGTTCGTGGGCCAGGCCCGAAGCCATCTCGCCCATGGTATTCAGGCGGGCGACGTGAGCCAGTTCTTCCTGGTGCTTGTTGCTTTTCTCTGCAGCCGCCCGCCATTCGGTGATGTCGGTTGAGATGCCACACAGGGCATAGGGCTGGTTGTTCTCGTCGGTTAAGAGGAATTTCACGGAGATGAACGTCCGCGAAAGGCCTTCGACGATTGCGGTCTCTTCAAGTTCAACTGGTTGGCCGGACTCCCAGACGGTCAAGTCGTTGGTCCTGAAGGATTTCGCGATCTCGGTGGGGAACAGTTCGTCGTCCGTCTTGCCAACCACGCTGCCTGGGGGAAAGCGAAACAATTCTTCATACCGACGGTTATTGAGAACATACCGGCCTTCGCGATCCTTGGCATAAACAACGGCAGTGGTATTGTCGAAAATACTTTGCAGTCGCTGTTCGCTGTCGCGCAAGCGTTGTTCGTTGCGTTTGAGTTCGGTGATGTCTTGCACAACCGAACTGACACCGACGATGTTTCCCTGACCATCGAACATGGGGTGATAGCTGACCAGCCAGACTCCTTCTTCTTCGCCGGTGCTCGCGGTTTGCCCTCGGACCTCGACATCGAGAATCGGCTCACCGGTTTCCAGAACGCGACGATAGACCAGCTCGATCGTGGCGGCGATTTCGGGAATGATGTCGTGGAGCGTCTTGCCGATATGATCCTCGGCGGGCTTCCCGTTGATGGCGGCTAGCTGTTCGTTGATCCGCACGTATTTCAGGTCGGTGTCGACAAGACACAGCCCGACCGGGGCGGTGTCGTAGATGTGTTCCAATTCATCGAACTGCTGTGTCAAACGCCGTTCGCTGTCGCGGAGGCGTTGTTCGTCTTGCTTGCGTTCGGTGATGTCGATGGCAAAACCGGCACAGCCGATGACTGTACCAGACTCTTCGCGCAAAGGTTCGACACTCCATTGGCCGATCCGCGATTGGAACTCGACTTCGACAACAGACGATTCGCCACGCAAGGCAGCGAGATGCACGGCGATGCCTTCGTAAGAGTCATCGTTGCCCAGGAACTCACGGATCGACTTGCCAAGGACGTCGGCGGGAACGAGATTGATCAATTCCAGCCCGCGGCCTTCGCATGCCGTGATATGCAGATTTGTATCGGTTGTCCACAGAACGGCTGGCAACTGGCTGAGCATCATCCGCCGCCATTCCCGCTCCGGAGGTGCCTGGTCACCGGCGGAAACTGTTGAACTGGATTCGATTTCTGTTGACTCGGATGTCATGCTGCGGCTCACAAAGACTGGTTTTTATATCACCGCCCGTAGCAGCCCGCTGAACGATTCATTCTGTCGGCGAGTTTGAATTGTCGGCGAGCCGGATGCGTGAGCGGCCGGCTGCAATGCGAGAATCAGCCGGCTGACGCTGGCCGCTCGCCTTGTTAATAAATATGGTTCATCCGACTAAAGCGTACTTGGCTGTGTGAATCGCGAGGATTTTGAGTTTGAAGAATTCGAGGTCTCGGAATCCGTAGGCTTGGCGTTTCATGGTCTTGATCTTG
>Ga0115002_10004474_pt1 | contig 16881 bp, 17 predicted proteins | sample ArcticOcean_MG_C_8_FD_89576 | JGI IMG/M metagenome (GOLD analysis project Ga0115002, IMG submission 89576) | Marine microbial communities from western Arctic Ocean - ArcticOcean_MG_CB11_86 | ecosystem: Environmental > Aquatic > Marine > Oceanic | place: Arctic Ocean: Canada Basin | collected... | reverse complement strand
ATCATCTGTAACAAAAAAGGCCGACCTAATTGATTGTATTAGACACCCAGACCAAGAAAAATGTCGCCCAAAATCCAAAAGTAAACGTGTTGAAACTAACAAGACTCGACGCAGCCATTTACCTTAATAACATTTTCGACAAACTGCAACATATGTATCATGTGGTCCATATTGTTCAGAGTTTTTTGTTAGTCGTTTTGAAAAGGAAGCATTTGATCCACAAGAACACTTTGCATATAATTTTGTAAATGTATCACAATGTGGAATTAAATCCAGTATTTCACCAAATGAATTTTGTTTAAAATCTCCATCTAATCCATAAATCAGCACTGTTTTACCCAGCAAGACATTTTTTAAAGTAAATGTCTTTAGTTTTTCGAAAAATTGTGCCTCGTTGATTAATATTGTATCTACCCTGAGAGTACTCAGGCTAGATAGTGTACCAGTCCGTATACAATTGACGGTAGTATTGTCATGACTTGATAATGTTCCAGCATAAGGAAGTTTATCCTTTTCATAATCAACTACAAGAGTAACTCCAGATGTTGGAATATCATTAATCAATTTAGTTGTTTTACCAGCGTACATACAACCAGTTGTAATGCTCAACATGTTATAAATATATTATTAACTTTAAATTTCATTTTTAATTATATTACATTCCAAATTGAGAAAAATCATTTAAAACTGGAACTGGTAATTGTCCCATTACAGCATAATTTGGCACTTTTTTACATTTAAACGATGGCTCTGGACAACGACCACATGGTTGACATGGTTCTGGTTTTGGACACGTAGTATTGTCCGCAGATGCAGTAGAACCAACTGGAGCTAAAAACACTGAACTGGTTGTTGATGGATAAACTGGAGTAGCTGGTTGAGCAGTTGTTTGATTATACGACGCACAATTACTTCCATATGGATCGGTTAATGGAGTTATGCCATCAGGACACTTTGGACAATTTGTACCAGTAGCATCAAGCATATAGGTTGTATTGTCACCACACAACCCATAAGACGTGGTATTTACCTGTGTGCAGTTACTTCCACCTTGATCCACTTTTAATGTAGTGCCATCACCACATAAACCAAACGATACTGGTGTGCAATTACTTCCACCTTGATCTATTTTGGGCGTTACACCATCACCACATAGACCATAGGTTGGAGCATTTACTGGTGCACAATTACTTCCACTTTCATCTAGTTTGGGCGTTACACCGTCTTCACAGTTACCAAATGTTACCGGCGTACAATTACTTCCACTTTCATCTAGTTTGGGCGTTACACCGTCTTCACAGTTACCAAATGTTACCGGCGTACAATTACTTCCACTTTCATCTAGTTTGGGCGTGGTACCATCACCACATAGGCCATAGGTTGGAGCATTTACTGGTGCACAATTACTTCCACTTTCATCTACCTTGAGCGTGGTACCATCACCACATAGGCCATAGGTTGGAGCATTTACTGGTGCACAATTACTTCCACTTTCGTCGACTTTGGCTGTAACACCATCATCACAGAGACCAAATGTCACTGGAGTACAATTACTGCCTTCAGCATTTATTTTAAGCGTAACACCATCATCACACATGCCGTAGGTCACTGGAGTACAATTACTGCCTTCTGAATCAATCTTGGCAGTAGTTAAATCGGAACAACAACCGTAGGCTGATGTAGAACAGTCAGACAGTAAACAATTACTACCCGTTGAATCAGCTGGAATTGATAAATCGCCTGTAGTACAACAACCAAATCTTGTACTTGAACATCCACCAACTTGTTTTTGAGAAGAAATGGCATTGGTAACACTATCTACAATTGTACCTTTTGCTGGTAGAGTTGGATACTCACTGCTAGAAGAAGACGTTTTCTGATTTGGAACTGGTGCATTTTTTATATTGACTTCATTTGACATTGGTTCAACGGTTTTCGAAAATACACCATGAGAAGCATTTGCGTCAATGTAATATTCTGCTGGTGTCGAGTATTTATTTTTATTTTTCTTGAACAACATTTCGGGAATTATCATTGATGAATGGCCTAAACTCATATACAATAAGATTACCAGAAACACAATCCAAATAATAATTAGATTCATACTTTATAATTTATATTAAAATTGATCGGTACGGTTATTCATTTTAATCCATTCATGAAGATTTTAGTGTTTGATACTGAAACATCTGGCATTGTCGATGCAAAAAAAGACATTATATCAGACAACACTATACACGACCTTCCTTATATTGTCCAATTTAGTTTTATGCTGTTTGATACAGATACGTTTAAATATACTGAATTCGACTATGTTATTAAATGTCCAATAAATATACCTCTAAGTGCAGTAAATATTCATGGAATTACAGATGATATATCAAGAGTACGTGGATTCGAGTTTAAAGATGTACTAGATATTTTCAATATTTGTATGAATCAATGTGATTTACTCATTGCGCACAATGTTGAATTTGATGTAACAATGTTACAAATAGAATGTTTCAGACTTGATTGTACATTTAATATAACAAAACCAATCTATTGTACCATGAAAAGTACAACTGCACTATGTAGAATACCACAGCTACATGGTAGAGGAGGCATCAAGTGGCCAAGACTAAGTGAACTACATGAATATTTATTCCACGAACAGGCTAATAATTTACATGACTCTATGATAGATGTGATTATCTGTTTACGGTGCTACATAAAATTAATGACAGATAAGGATGTATGTATACGCATTAAAAAATTGCGTGGTAGGTTTTAATTAAAATTGATTATTTTTTTTACAAGTATTAAAGTATTACATGCAATTTCGTATATTCGATTTTCAAGTCACCTCTAGAGATGAAATTATGGAGGATGACTCTTATGTAGGTGATACTAAAAAATTTATAATTCAAATGTTTGGTATAAACGAACTTGGAGAAACCTTTTCAGTTGAAGTTACCGATTTTAAACCATACTTCTACTGTTTGTTACCACCTACATTTACAATTGCAAATAAGAATGAATTTATAAAACATATAAAGTGTTGCATAGGTCCATACCATTCTGGTTCTATCCTTGAATGCCCACTACTTAACCGTAAAAAAATGGATGGCTTTGATGGTGAAATAGAACATAAATTTGTATGTCTAAAGTTTCGTGGTCTATCGGCATTTTACAAGACTAGAAACTTGTGGTTTAACGAAACTATAACGTCTGATAAAAAAACCGCATATGTGCTTAAATCTGGTGGGTTCATGTACAGGGGACAACCCATAAAAATATATGAATCTAATATTCCTCCGCTACTTCGGTATTTTCATATTAAAAACATTAGTCCATCAGGGTGGATCAAAGTACAAAATTATGAGCCAATCGACGTAAAAACTACTACTTGTACATACGAAGCTAGTGCAAGTGTTAAAGATATAGTAGCTTTACCAGATAAACAAACAGCTGTTCCCTATAGCATTTGTAGTTTTGATATTGAAGCTAGTAGTAGTCACGGTGATTTTCCAGTGCCCATCAAAGACTATAAAAAATTAGCCGAAAACATGATTGATGAATTAGATGCTGTCACAATAAACAGAGAAGACACTTGTATTAGATGTGTCCGTGCCGCATTTGGATATGATACACTTCATCACATTGACATTGTCTATCCAAAGAAACCCATATCACTTGAAGATCTTGAAAAGCGTATAAAAACGTGGTTAGACTCGACACCACCCAATACGGTTTATGATGATAGTGAAGAAGATGCTGCATCACTTGTATCAAAAACCGTGCGAGAAATGACACTTGATGCTCTAAATGTAAATGCACTTCGTACATCGTTAAATAGATCATTTCCACCTTTGGAAGGTGACAAGGTTACCTTTATAGGTAGTACATTTGTTAAAAGTGGAACTCCTAAACCATATCTAAACCATTGTATTGTATTGGGTGGTTGTAGTCCTGTAGAAAACATTGAAATACAATGTTGTCAGACAGAAAAAGAAGTATTACTTGCCTGGACAGATATTATTCAAAAAGAAGATCCAGACATAATCATGGGATATAATATATTTGGTTTTGATGAAAAATTCTTATTTGATAGAGCAGAGCAGACGGGTTGTTCAAGAGCATTTTTAAACTTGACGCGTAATGTTAATGTACTGTCAGGAAAGCAAGTTAGTGGAGAATGGGCCATTGAACAAAAGTCAGTATTTTTAGCAAGTGGAGAGTATAATTTAAACTATTTTAAAATGGATGGAAGACTTCATTTGGATTTGTACCAAGTCTTTCGCCGAGACTATATATTTGATTCATACAAACTAGATTCAGTATCTGCACAATTAATTGGAGATATAGTAACAAAAATTGACATTGTGAATTCTTCTACTCGCATTTATTCAAAAAATACAAAAGGATTAGAACGTGGCAACTATGTTGTATTTGAAGAAATATCACATTCGTCTGATTTGTATAGAGGTGGACAAAAGTTTAGAGTTGTAGAAGTCTGTACAACTTATTTTACGATTCAGTCTATTGTGTCTCCAAACATGAATAAATGTAAAATTAAATGGTGTCTGTCCAAGGACGATGTTGACCATCATGCAATTTTTAGACTGGCCAATGGTTCAGACGATGACCGCGCCATTGTTGCCGCATACTGTGTACAAGATTGCAATCTTGTACATCATTTACTCCAAAAGACTGACATGATGACTGGGTATATTGAAATGTCTTCTATTTGTAGTGTTCCTATCGATTTCCTCATTATGCGCGGGCAAGGCATAAAGCTGACTAGTGTTATTGCAAAACAATGTCGTGTGCGTCAAACACTAATGCCAGTGCTACAGGTAAAAGAATTTGACGATGGGTATGAGGGAGCTATTGTTTTAGATCCAAAATGTAATATTTATCCAGATGACCCAGTTGCAGTGTTAGACTTCAAGTCTTTGTATCCATCAGGTATGGTATCTGAAAATCTTTGTAAAAGTAGTTTGGTGTGGACACGCGAGTTTATGCTTAACGGACAGTTGATACGTGAGACGGGTCGAAAATTAAACAATCAGTTTGTATACGATAATCTACCTACTTATACATATATTAATTGTCAGTACGATACATTTAAATATATCCGCAAGACGCCAAAAGCTAAAGCGATTAAAACCAAGTGTGGATATAAAATATGTCGATTCGCTCAATTTCCAGTGGGACGTGCAATATTACCATCTGTTCTTGTGGATTTGTTGCATGCTCGTAGCACGACTAGAAAGCTCATTGCTACCGAGCCAGATGACTTTATGAGAAATATTCTTGACAAGCGACAAAATGCTTATAAACTAACAGCCAATTCTTTATATGGTCAATGTGGTGCCAGAACAAGTACTTTTTACGACAAGGATGTAGCAGCATCATGTACATCAACTGGACGCAAGTTATTAATTTATGCAAAATCAGTCATAGAGGCGGTTTATAATAACCGAATATGTGAAACTAGTATTGGGCCAGTTCAGACAACGGCCGAGTACATTTATGGAGATACTGATTCGGTATTCTTTAAATTAATCATGGTAAAAGATGGAATAACACTAAAGGGAAAAGATGCATTAGGACCAACAATAGAGTTAGCAAAAGAAGCTGGGCAATTGGCGACACAATTTTTAAAGTATCCACATGAACTTGAATATGAAAAAACATTTTATCCATTTATATTATTGTCAAAAAAGCGTTACATGGGCATGTTATATGAAAATGATACAACGTCTTGTTATAGAAAATGTATGGGTATAGTTTTAAAACGTCGCGATAATGCTCCAATCGTAAAAGACGTGTATGGAGGTATGATGGATATATTAATGAAAAGTGGAGATGCTACACAAGCAATTACCTATATAAAAAACTATTTTAATGACATTATTAATGGAAAAGTATCACTAGATAAATTAATCATTACAAAAGCGTTACGGTCAGGATACAAGAAGCCAAAGTCGATTGCACACAAAGTGTTGGCTGACCGTGTTGGATATCGACAGCCAGGCAATAAACCACGTCCTGGAGATCGCATTAGATTTGCTTTTGTTAAAACTGGTATAAAAAAACAATTACAAGGTGAAAAAATTGAGACTCCTGAATTCATTCGCGAACAAAACCTTGAACCAGATTATGACCACTATATTACAAATCAACTACTGAAACCAATCCAACAAGTAATTGAGCTTGTATTGGATTCTCTCCCAGAATTCCAACCGCGTAGGGATGCTCTTGATGAAAAGTTGGCCACTCTAAAAGAAACTCTAACAGAAGATGCTTACATGAAGAAACGTGAATTATTGCGGTTTAAAGAAGTGCAACAAATTCTAATGTCATGAGTATGTCAAAGGAAGAATATCGCACAATATGCAAATCTCTTATACCAGCAAGTAGACGTGTTTCACTACCAGATATACCAGCAGGTCACCAAGAACGAGAAGCAGTATTAATTGAATTTCGTCCATTACCACATTTAGAATTTATAATTCGTAATACTATTTATAAATGTGGGTATGATTGGTCTCACACTATTTTTTGTGGTCACAATAATTATGAATTTATACAATCTATATGTACATTAATTTCAAAAAACATACGTGTGATTTGTCTAAATGTCGGACATGTATCAAGAAATGAATATAACAATTTATTATGTGTAACATATTTTTGGGAAAAGTCAATACATGGAGAGCATGTATTAATTTACCAAGAAGATTCTTGTCTGTTCAAGAGAGATATAAATACATATCTCAATTTTGATTATATTGGTGCTCCGTATGGATTTATTAAGAATATTAAATATGTTGGTAATGGTGGATTTAGTCTACGATCAAGATCGTGCATGTTGGCAGTGCTACGCATTCAAAAATTACACAAATTTAAAACTCCATCCCATATTATACAACCTCGAGACATGCAATTTTGTCCAGAGGATGTTTTTTATGCAACAAATATGAGGCTTCATAACATTGGGCGTATTGCTCCTTGGGAAATAGCGCGTAGATTTGCTACTGAAGCAGTACCAAATTTAGATGCGACCGGAGGACATCAATTTTGGATTGGAAACCCTACATGGAAACAACTAGTATATAATTCATATTCGTTTGAAAAAGAATTAAAATAAAAAAACCAAAAAAAAGACTTGATATAAAACATACTAATTAATACATGAAGATTGCAATGTTATTATATCCTGTCTCAATTTTTTGTGTGATGGGATTTATCGGTGCATTGCTATGTTGTAATGTAATTATTTTAGGGAGTTTATGTGTGTTTTCCAGTTTACATTGTATTACCATTAAACCAATACTAACCATTGTGGATCATTACATAAATACAGTATTCAGGAAACAAATTAAACGAGTGCGCCATAATATACGTAAATCGTTTATTGTTTCTGGAAACATGACAAATAAAAAACAAGCCATTTATATTTTACATCCACACGGAATGTATTCTTTGACACATGCATTTCATATTAGAACTGCAATGACCAATTGGCCGCATAGAAATATATCCAGCGTTATGCATACACTTTTGTCAAGAGTTCCCTTTGCGTTAGATTTCATAGCAAAACATAAATTTGTTAATTCCACGTATAGCGACATGAAGGATGCTTTGATTCGAGGAACATCTTTATCAATTTGTATAGGCAATTTTTCCGAAGGTAAATATACAGCCGACGATAGTATTACAACTATTATAAAACATCGAACCGGAGTATTCAAAATGGCCATTGAAACTGGTACGCCACTTATACCAGTTATTTCTTTTGGTGAACAAAGTGTATTTAAAAAGTTTAATTCGTATGGACTATTTGAATACATGAGTCGGATATCTACCATTGAAATTAATGTCCCCACTATTAAAAGTTGTCTAAAATGGTTGAATATTTATTTTGAGCCACTTGAAAACCCAGTCAAAACATACATTGGAGATCCAGTCAGTGTTGGCAATGCACGTATACCGACTCCAGATGAAGTGGTTGCATTACGTACCAAGTATATAAGTGCACTAAAATTATTATATCGACGCACAAAACCAAACAATTACATAGATGATATTATTATTGTGTAATTACTTTTGTTCCAAATTGAAAACTAATAATTGGTATAGGAACGTAGGCAAACCAATTGACGGTCATTGCATCATGTGGAAATGTACCAAATACAAGATCCCACAATGGCATTGAAAAAGAATATGCCAAGTGCTTATTTGTCAGGTGATGGTACATGTGAAATGCGCGAAAGGGTTCGTTTCTATTTAAAAAAAAGTAGGGGTGATGAACTTCCATGTGCACGTGTTCAAATAATATATAAGATGCTTGATATGCCATCATTAAATTTACAGACGACTTGAAGGATAAAATAGTCAATGCTATATAAAAATAAGCACAATTTATAATGCTTGAAAATAAAATCGGTATATGAATCGACTTTCCATGTGGATAAGCATGATGATTACCATGTAAATAATGGTATGTTGATCCAGTATGACTATAATGTAGTATAAATCTATGCATTATGTATTCAGTCCACGTCAATAAAAGTATTCCACACAAGGTACATGGAATTGACAATCCTATGTTATAAACATTTTGTGCATAAAAACCCAAAATGTTTATTGCTGGTAATATACATGTTGTATAGCTCGAGCTTTTTATTAATGCTCGATATAGCATAACTATAATACATACGCACTCTTTAAGTGTGAGCATTTAAAAGGTTGAAATCGTGTACATGACACTGGGTGATGCAATAGTTCGCTTTTTACCTTTACGCTTCATTTGTTTTTTAGTTTTTTTTGGGTTTTTTACAACACCTTTTACTCGTCGAGTTTTTTTACGGCTACCGAATATGCTAAACATAATATACTTACATATAATTAATCTACAGATTCATGAACACTCATTGAATAGTTTTCAAATGGTGTCGACGTTAAAGTAGATTTATCGGATGATAATAATATATTTAAATCCTCTAACCGTTTCTGTAAAGTTTGTTTATACCTTGTTAAATGTTTCCACTTCCATTCGAATTGAAGCGCATCGACCCAAGTCGGAAATCCAGATACATGACAAATGTGTTTCCATGTTTCTCCCCGAACTACCCATTTACTAGTGTATCGTGCTCCTCCCTTTATTTCTTTATTATGCTGTCTTAACCGTCGATTCATATTAACGGTAGCTCCTATATATGTTTTTCCCGACGTGGATTCTAATAAATAAACGTACATGTTTTGTAGTGAGTTAATTAAAGTAGTGCGGTAACACTCAAGTATGTTAGCACTCCTACGGCGAGGGAGCGAACGACCAAGGACATGTCCTTGTTCTTGATGCCAACATCCTTTACAAGTGCGAATACTGGGGCAGAAGCCATAACCAAAAAGAGAATCGCTCCAATTAAACTGGTTACAATACGAGGATCCATATAGTACTGTACTATTATTTTTTCCTTAATACTTCAGCTAATTTAATCTATTACGTAAATGTTCCAACTGGATTTGTCCATAAATGATATTTATTTCGTCAAGTTTCATTCTAAAATAATACGGAATGACAATGTTTAAACTTGACAATGGTGATATGAAATCAGTTGCCACGACATATTTTATAGATGATGCAGGGTCTTCAATTAATGGTTTACAAATATAAACTCGTTTATAACAAGCACTAATCTTAAACAACTCTTGTAGGAATTCTGGAGAGTGACTATCCGATAGTCTACATATATAATTTCCACCAACAGTTTGACCTTTCATGTGGGCAACGGATAATGGTTCATCCATTACAATTGACTTTAAAATATCCAAAGAATATGTTTTCACCAAGTCTAATACAACTATATCAAGTGGAGAAACAATATGTGGAATGGGAAATTGCTGTAAATAACGTATTATGGATGGGCTAACAAAAGATGATTCACCTGACAGGTTATTTGTTGTCGTTTGAGGTATAATAAAACTTATCATTCATAAAATAACAATGATAAGTTTTAACTCGATTAAAATTGATTTGTAATTTATATAGTACAGAGTACTAATAATGGGTGTAAGATATCTAAATGGATACCTAATGCGCATGTGCAACATTAAAACAATTGACATTTCATCATTGACTAATAATCGAATTGTGGTTGATGTATCGTCCTATTTATATATATACAAGGCTGATGATGCCCTAATAGCTAACATGACTAAACATATTCTACTATACACTGATAATTATATTACTCCCATTTTCGTCTTTGACGGAAAACCTAAAGAAATCAAGAACCGCACCCTACAAATTCGACAAAAAGAAAAAGCTATTGCTCGCACAACATATGATTCACTTGAAAATGCTTCCGAGACAACCATGAAACAATTGAAAAAGAAATTTACAAAAATTAGCAGGCAAGATGTTATCCAAGTCAAAGAATTAATGGATTCAATGGGTATTCAGTATATACAAGCTCCAAATGAAGCAGATGAAATTTGTGCTCGAATGATGCTGACAGATAAAACCATACGTGTTGTTGTAAGTGATGATACAGATATGCTTCTTAATGGTTGTCCGCGTGTTGTTCGATGCATTGATCTAAATACTGGTACTGGGATGTATTATAATTTGAAACATATCTTAAAATGTCTTCATATGCGCCCAATAGAATTTAAACAGTTATGTGTTATTTCGGGTACAGACTACTACGAGACACCGTATAATTTGTACCATTATATACGTTTATTTCGTCAATATAAGAAATCTACCTATACAGATTATTATAACTGGCTTGAAAGTAATGGACACTTACCAGACCGCCACCAATTAATGTTGGCATTTGACATGTTTGATGCTATTAAAAGTACTAACTTGGACACATTTATACCGCGGGTACAGTCGCCACCACTTCTGGCGTGGACTTCTTAAAGTGATGTCGCATAAAACGTTGTAGGTTAAAGTAGGTTAGCTCATCAGTTGGTTCAAGAACCAACAATTTTTTTAGCTTTTGATCGGGATTAATCTTGCGCCCGTTTGCTGGATCCTGCAGGCTGTTTTCACGAATGTACTTGTTAATCTCACGAGTTACATCTACACGGGCAACCATTGCTCCCTTTTCCTTTCCAAGGAACTCTGCAAGCTGATCACTTACAAGAGTTGGCTTTACAAATCCACTAGGAGCACGGTTTGCGTTACGCTGCTTGCGCTTGTTTCCTGCCTTTTGAACAGCCTTGAGCTCACGCTCTGAACGCCGCTGAAGAGTTCGCATCTCAATAATGGAAGCAGACAACTGCTGGCGAATGTTGGTAAGCTTTGAAATACAATCGACGTAAGCGTTTGACAAGTTGCCTACCTTTTCTTCTGCTTTGGTATCAACAGTCTTGATAGCATCAACTACCTCGGGGGTAGCAACAGTTACTGGATCGGACACGACTGCTACAGGAGTGTCAATGACCTTTTTAGGGGCCTTTTTAGCCACAGGGGCAGTTGTTGCAGCAGCAGTTGGTGAAGTAGTTGTCTTGGAAACCTTGGGCATAATAATAATAATACGCACACCTGTTTAAGTTCATTATTAATATGTTTTATTTACAATTGTCTGACAATGCATATTATTATAGATAGGCATATATTTTCAAGGCATTTATATTTTATATAAAATTGATTTAAAGGTTTTGCCTATATGTCATATAGGCAAATGACATATCTACAAGATAAAATAAATACGTTTTTTAAAAAAAGAAATGAAATTTTTAAAAAACCACTTGAAAAAATTATAAATATTATGTTAAATAAGTGTAAATATATCAATGGAGAAAGTTTAGAGAGACATAATTGGGGAGGAAATCCAATAAAATTAAAATATATCCCCGACATTAATTCACCTTCATTTGAAGAAGATTTATTAAATGCACTTAATTTAGGCGATAATGAAAAATCAATAGTAGAATTATTATGGGGAGATATACAACTTGGAAAAAGAGTTCAAGCGTGTATAATTATGTGGTTTTCAGTTCATATATTAAAAAGACCAGTTTTATACATTTTCAGAAATTTGACGATTGACCAAAAACAATTACAAGATGATATAGTTGGAACAGAACATTACAATTTTAATATTCAATTTATCAAAACATTGTTTCAAGAATTTAATAATGAACTACAAGAATATTTTGATGAAAAAAATGTTGAATATTGGAAAGATTATAAACTTCCGGAACTAAAAGATATAAATAGTAATGATATTATTAGTAAATTAAGTAATAAAGAAGCAATCAACTCAAACGATATATTTTGTTGTCTAATGAACAAATATCAATTAGAAAAACTAAATACAAAATTTAGTGAATATATTCACTACAATAATGAACTTGTGAATATTACCACATTAGTGGATGAAAGCGATTTAATGAGTCCTACATCGTCAAATGATAGAACTAATAATAATGATAAAAAGGATTCTACTGCATGTGAAATATTACTTGCTAAAATATATAAGAAAGTAAAGTATGTGCTACATATTACAGGCACAGCACATTCATTATTATATAATATAACAACCAGATTAAGTGATCATACTGATATACAAATTAAAATATCAAAGGTCCATAAAATGAAAAGGTCAAATGATTATTTTGGAATATTTAATAATTCTATAAATTTTAACACTACACTTGTTGAATCTTGGTGGGATTATCAAGATACAGAAAATCATACGAAAAAAAAATGTTACGATATTGTTGAAGATTATAATATTAACATAAAAAAAATAATAGAAGAGGTCACTTCAAGACTTACAAGTAAATATAATTCGTTATTGATTAGTGAAGAAAAAATAAGAGCCAGTCAATTTTGTTTAGTAGATAAAATAATTAAAGATTTTCCCAATTTGTTCATTATAATATATCATGGAAAATGTTTAAGATTATATTTATCAAAGAATTATGAACAAGAAATAAAACACTTGTCTCAATGGGACTCAAATCAATCTTCGACCGGTAAAAGATTATGGCAATCAGGTGGAATATACGGCTCATCTATAGATACTGAAAAATCTGAAAAATTATCTAATAATTATTGCTACTTTGATATAAATACAAAAATATTAAATATAAAATTTGTATATAAATTATTAAGAATTTTATTTGAAAAAAGCACACAAAATTTGTGTAAAACAATTATAACAATAACGGGTAAATATGGAGAACGGGGATATTCATTTACAAGTGATGATTATGACAATTATTCATTACACTTAACTGACCAGTATTTTGTGTCACATTCATCATTAAACTGCACTGATATTTCTCAACGATTAAGATTACAAGGAAAATATAACGACTTAGAACTTAAAAATGGAAATATGAAACTTACTTTATGGACGACTCCAGAATTACAAGATATAATACAGAATTTTTATGTAAAATTTATAAAAGAAATTGAAAAATATATTATGGGTTGTGAGAGTTGGGAAGAAATTAAAGATTTATTAGAAAGTATAATAGATAATGGAGATTTTAAGTTTGGTAAATATATGAAATATATAGATGTGTCGAAGAAACGAAAAAATTTAAAAATAACTAAACGTTATGATAGTAAAAATAATGGTTATAAATTAATTGTTATTGATAATATGATTGATACTGAAATCAGTGAATGGTGTGAAGAAACACATTTGGGTGATTATAGGTGTATTAATGAAATACAAGAAATGAATATTAATGAATTTATTAATAAATATGGTAATTATAAAATTAAACAAGAATTTTGTAAATTAGAAAATTTCACATTTGAAGAAATAAATAAAATCATTGATGATGTTTCAAAAAAAAGTAATATGGAATTAAGCCATATAACAAAGAAATGGTTTGAATCAAGACAACAACAATTTAATAAATTAGGATATTATACTGAGAGTTGTAGAAGCACCCCACAAAAAATGAAAAAAAAATATTTAGAACATTCAAATGATACTACAAGATTTGGAGAATTGAAAGATGGAATGCGGCGAATTTATACTTGTTATGATGAAAATGATAATTTATACATATGTATATCATTTGTTAGCAATGATAAACAAATTCCCAAACAAACAAACAATTATATAAAAAAAACTCCGTATATTGTTGTTGATGATAAAGTTAAATATTCAGTCCTTAAGGAAGAATATAAACAACACATGAATACTCACGGATATACAAATGAAGCCGTAGATGATTTTATTGAAGACGACAATAAATTACCAGACAGATATTATTGGAAAACTCCTGATGGTTGGTTATATTTATATGATAAATATAAACCTGAAATTATTTCATTAGACATAATAGCTCCTCTATCTGTTAAAAATGTTATACAACTACAACCAAATATTTTAATAGAACCATTAATTAATGAGGATATATTTCTATTCACAACTTCATGTTGTAAAAAAACAGAACAAACAAACTTAAGATTTGGATTAAAAGATGTATTCACAATTTATAAGGTATGGTGCGAAAGAAATGCAAAAAAATGTTTGAACGCGTCTAAAAAATTTAAAGAAGAGTTTGAAAAACTAAATTACAAAGAAGAAAACAGCAAAGGTGTTGATATAAATTCAAAACCAGGAAAACGAGGTTATAATATTATGGTTTCACTATAATTTGACTTAGAAGTAATTTACAAATATTAAATAATGATAGATTATATTATTAACTCTTTTATCCTACATGATAACAATACACTAATAGATATATTTAATTATGTAAAGTTTCGATATGATAATTTAGTTAAGATAAATGATATAAAAGTAGAATTGAATAAATTAAAAAAACATAAGATTATGTTTTATAATGAACAACATTATAAATTATCAGATGAAGGTAATGTGATATTAAATGATCATAAATATTATTATCTGAAAATTATTATTACATTTTATAGAAAATATAGTAGGAATATAAAATATGAATTGAAAGAGATTAGACCAGAGCAAAAACAATTGAGAAATTATTTAATTACTAATAAACCGCAAATATGTATAATTTGTGATAAAACATTGCCATTATGTTTACTAGAGACAGCACATTTAAAACCAAGATGTATATTAAATAATAATGAAAAAAATGATAAAAATATTGTAGAATTTATGTGTAGATATTGTCATAATTTATATGATAATGGATTTTTAGCTGTTTATAAAGGATTATTACAAGTTTCTGCATTTATAAATAAATACGATTTACATTATAACAAAAACAAGAAAATATATTATTACAACCCGAAAAATGAAATATACTTTATTTTTCATTATAATTATATCTTTAAAATGCACGGTCGAATTGAGAATAAGTAATAAAATTTAAAAATTAATTATTAATTATTTTTTAAATTGATTTGGATACAAGTAACATATTTATAGAATGGTCAGTACATTTATTGTGTCAATTGAAGGAAATATTGGATCGGGCAAATCAACCATTATTAAAGGATTGCGTAAAATATTTCACCTGTGTGACACTATACCAATTGTCTATGTTGATGAACCAGTAGATGAATGGGCAAATGTTACAGATATAAAGGGTACTACAATGCTTGAACTCTTTTATGCAGAACCAAAGATATATTCCTTTTCGTTTCAAATGATGGCCTTTATTACACGATTTATTACATTGCGAGATACAATGCGCGCTAATCCCAATAGTATTATTATCACTGAACGATGTCTATTGACTGATCTTAACATTTTCGCAAAAATGCTCCATGCTCAGGGTAGCATGGCAGATGTAGAATATACAATCTATAAAAAATGGTTCCACTATTTTCAACTACAAGTACCTGTTTCAATGTTAATTTATGTAAAGTGCTCACCAGACATTTGTTTGAAGCGGTGCATAGAACGATCTCGAGCAGGTGAATCTTCAATCACACTTGAATATCTTACAACATGTAATGATATGCATAACGAATGGCTGAAAGATGCATCACTAATAGTCCACAATCTATTTGACAATAGCACTGATTATCCTATCAATGAAATTATTAATCATATATATAAATTATCCGGCGAGTCATGTAGTAGTAGTGATAGTGAATATCCTAGTGATAGCACTACTGATGAAATTGATGCCAATACTAAACGTGTATTGGCAGAACAACATGATTATCTATACGATTCCAACGACGAGCTAGAACTACCAGACAGACCATTAAACATTCCAATAATGATTATGAGAAGTGCAGTAACAGTTGGCGTTATTAGTATAATGTACTATCTTGGATAATATTTGTATATACTATGAAGACATGTAAACGCAGTACTCGACGGAATAAAACAATTCGTAAATTGTTTCGTCAGACACCTCATGTCAATAAAAAAAATGATATATGTAATAATTCTGGGTGCAAAAACGTAGAATTTAGTCGTAATAGTCTTGGGCGATTGCCCAGACGTTCCATGCCACAATTTTCATCTGTAGCTGATATGAAACGTTTTTTTGGTTTACTCCCAAATAGTTTAGGATGTAAAGTTACCATTTCGCGACAATATGTACCTATAGTGTCACTAATGCCGTCACAGTCTGAAATTAATAGTACTCGAGTCATGAAAATATTCAAGTCGTGGCCAAAGAATAAATCGACTATTTTAGATGAAATAAATAAACCGACACCAATCATGACATCCTCTGCTGGGTCCATTATTGATGGACATCATCGCGTTGAAGCATTAAAACTTGCTATAAAACATGACATTTTAAATTCAAATCAAAAAATATGGGTTATATCTATTGATTTACCTGCATGGACCATTTTATCCACGGCAATTGACCATGGATTTAATGCTTCTCCCCAAGTATTTTAATTTTACTGTTTTTTACTTGAAAAGTGTTTATATACTGCATTCTTGTCCT
>Ga0115002_10004473_pt1 | contig 16883 bp, 17 predicted proteins | sample ArcticOcean_MG_C_8_FD_89576 | JGI IMG/M metagenome (GOLD analysis project Ga0115002, IMG submission 89576) | Marine microbial communities from western Arctic Ocean - ArcticOcean_MG_CB11_86 | ecosystem: Environmental > Aquatic > Marine > Oceanic | place: Arctic Ocean: Canada Basin | collected... | reverse complement strand
TACCCACAACCACGCGGAAGAACTTCTGCATCAGGTAATTTTCTTCGTTCGTGCAACGCGCAGAAGAAATACCAGCCATTGAATCGGGACCAAATTCGTCACGGAAGTAACTAAACTTCGTCGCGATGTGATCATATACTTCATCCCAGGAGACTTCTTCAAATTCGCCATCTCTCTTGATCATTGGAGAAGTAATTCGATCCGGATGATCATAAAATTTAAAAGCATAGCGGCCCTTCAAACAAGTATGGCCTTGATTCACTTCGGCATCATAAGGCGCTTGAATTCCCTTAATCTCACCACCCGCTGTGGCAACTTCGAGGTTACAACCTACTCCACAGTAGTTGCAAACCGTTCGAGTCTTTTGAGTGTTAGCGATCGACTTGGATTTAAACACGTCGGAGATGGCCGCCGTAGGACAAGCTTGAGAACAGGCGCCACAACTCACACAAGGACTATCTTCAAAACTTTCATCGAAACCCTTGATAATATGGCTATCAAATCCGCGTCCCGACATACTCAATACAAATTCACCCTGAACTTCGTCACAGGCGCGCACACAACGGTAGCAGTTGATGCACTTGCTGAGGTCGGAGGTCATGTAGGGATGACTCAGATCCTTCTTTTTATCGAGATGAGTTTCACCATCCGGATAACGGACATCGGTGATACCTACTTGCGCTGCTACGGTCTGTAGCTCGCAATTCCCATTTACCTCACACGTCAAACAGTCCAATGGATGATCGGTCAGAACCAACTCAATAATGTTCTTTCGTAGACGCTGAATGTTCGGTGAGTCGGTGTAAATAAATTGCCCCTCGGCCACGGGTGTATGGCAGGATGCAAATACCTTGGTCGGACCATTTTCTTCTAACGCCACATCCACACTACAAACCCGGCAGGATCCAAAGGGGTCGAGATTCGGTGCATCACATAAAGTTGGAATAGAATCCTGACCAAGCGCTCTTCGTGCTAGTGAAATGATCGTTTCACCAGGAACGATCTCCTGAGGTTTGTTGTTTATATAAGCTACTTTAGACATGACTCACCTCCTTAGAAAAATAGGGTTCTAATTCTTCCTCAAAATATTGCAAAGCGTTTCGCACCGGGAGCGGTATACCACCTCCGTGCGCACAGAGCGAACCCTCAGTTAAAGTATGCAAGAGATCATCGAATAAATCTGTATCGATCCTGTAACTACTCGTGTTCGCTGATTCGAGCATTTCGTGGGCACGCTTGGTTCCCAGACGACAGGGAAAGCATTTACCGCAACTTTCAACCGCTGCGAAATCCATTAGTTCTACGAGGTAAGTCATGATGGGAAACGACTCCGGAATACAAACCACGGATGCATGTCCCAGTAAAAAACCACCGTTGGCGAACGATTCGAAATCAATTGTAAGCTCGTCAATCTTACTGGCCGGCACCATTCCGCCCAAAGGGCCACCAATATGTACCGCTTTAACTGGTTCTTTGAATCCACCTCCAAGATCGTTCACTACCGTGGAGAGTGGTGTGCCCATTTCTACTTCGTATATGCCAGGTCGATTAAAATAACTGTCCAGGCTTACCAGTTTGGTTCCATTGGACTTCTCAGTTCCCAGAGCCGCATAAGCAGCGCCACCATTTTTGATAACGTATGGCACGACCGCCAGGGTTTCCACATTGTTCACGATGGTCGGTTTATTAAACAGACCTTTCTGTGCCGGAAAGGGTGGACGCACCCGCACTTCAGGGCGTTGCCCTTCGATACTGCTGATCAAAGCTGTTTCCTCACCACAAATGTAGGAGCCTTGCCCAGGCACGATCTTGAAGTCGAAATTGAATCCGCTTCCGTTGATATCCTGACCTAAAAGTCCCGAACTGCGAAAATCTTCGATGGCAGCTTCGATGATCGGAAAGGATTCCGGATACTCGGCTCGAATGTAAAGAACGCCCCACTCTGCCTTCATACAGTAGCCGCCAATAATCATTCCAAACAGAACGGCATGCGGACGTTGCTCCAGTAGATATCGGTCCGAGTAGGCCCCAGGATCGCCTTCATCGGCATTGCAAATTATAAACTTCAGGTCGCTCTCCGCATTGCGGGCGAATTCCCATTTCACCCCCATTGGAAATCCGGCTCCCCCTCGGCCACGAACGCCCGCGGTTTTCACCTCTTCAAGAACGTCGGCGGAATCTTTGGCTAGAGTGGCCTTCAACAAATCCGCGTAGACCTCCATGCCTTCAAAAGGAGCAGTCAGCACTGCCTGGCCATGAGCACCTACAGCATATTCATCCTGGTTTTCACCATCGCCTTTAAATACCGATTCGAAACCCTCACTGTCCAATGCGCTATAATTCTTGCCATCGTAGTGAAACGCACCGTTTTCATGGCAACGCCCCAGACAAGTCATGTGCCCGATCTCTTCCTCCTTGAACTTCCCTTTTAGGTCCGAAATCAAACCATCCTGAGTTCCGGCACACAAGCAGGCCGATCCGTTACAGACATAGACTTTATTCCCTTTATTTTCCGGTTTCAGGAAATCATAAAAAGTAGCGGTCCCATAGGCATTCGCCTTCCCAATGAGGAATTCATCGGCCAAGCGATCTAGCTCTTCCAAGGATGGCGTTCCGTCTCCATTGGCTCCGGCTTCACCGAGTTTGTTGAAGAGATTTTCTTCAATTCCTTTACGGCCGGTCAGGTCACTTAAATTATTCGACATACTTAGGGTTAAGATGGGGTGACTAAAATATACTTAATGATCGCCAATCTATGCATACCCAAACGCCCAAAACGAGCAAAATCAACCCTTTTATACTTTGAAGTCTCCAGCAAAAGACGGCGCTACACTGTGGGTGATCACTACAACCAGGCAGCGCGTGTCCGAATGATTATCGATTCGTTAAAACGCCATCCAGTGTTCATAGGAAGGGTTGGTATCGAAAAAATGCTAAGCAATTAATTTTCGCAGCACGGCCAAATACTTGGGGATAGCTTTAACTGGATCTACTTCACCCTCATACTCGAGAGTGATGTAGCCTCGATAATTGGCCTTACGTAATATACCGATTACCCGTCCAAGATCAGCCGGCCTCTTTTTCCCATTCACTGGTATATCGACTTTTATCTGTGCATTCACCGTGTAAGGAGCTATGCGGGCGAGCTCACGATACGGATCGTTGGTCGGTGCAATATTACCGGAATCAAAGTTAACTCCAAACCACGGGGATTCGACGACATCGACAATCGACATCAATCGATCAATATCGATCAAGAAGTCATGGTTCTCAATTCCAAGAATCACTCCTTTTTCTCCGGCGTAATCACAAGCAATTTTCAAATTAGAAATGATATTTTTAACCGCTTTTGCTTCGCTGACATCTCCGACTGGTTTTCCACCAAACACACGGATAACGGGTGCCCCCAAAACTGAATAATGATCGATCCAGGTTCGCGTATACTTCATTTGGCGACGTCCTTCGTCACTAGCAGGATCATGCGTGAAATTATTACCAATGGCTCCGCCACTTATGCCAAGTCCATGTATGTGAGCACGTCGCTTCATTTCATTTAGAGTCGCGGTCGTCAGCGGGTATGGCATAAAATAACCCGTTAATTCGACTGCATCGATTCCAAGGGTTGAAGCGTAATCAATAAAACCAAACAGATCCATTTTACCTACCGCATTTGGATCTTTCCTCGTATCGGGCAAAGACCTGCGTCTGGAATAAGCAGCGAGGCTTAGCTTCAAAGGTGCTTTACTCAAACGAACCACAGGCTGAATAGCCTGTGCCAATGGGGCAGCACACAGTCCGGTTAAGAGGGCACCGCCAGTGGCAATGACTTCGCGTCTAGAGAGTTTGTTGGAAAATGGAACCTTAGGCGTCATGGTGGGTAATGGGGTCGTTATCTAATAAGAATTCTTAAAAATGAGTGGGCAGCCTAGCTCATATATCAAGTGTGGCACAGAAAATTCTTCCACTCTTTTAGAAAAGTGAGGGGTCCTAGATTATCACTACTTTGTCACAGGTGCATTGCCGGATCCAGATCGAGCCATAGTCCAAAAGCTTAGACCCTTACTTTATTCTTTTATAATAACACTTATGACATCTTTGTGGCGCGCTGACACAACTGAAGGGGCATTCCAAACGGGTCACGCAACATAATGAGACGGATGTTTTCTGCAGGATTGCGCTCTTCAACGTAACTGCAACCGGCAGTCAACAGACGATCTTTCGCGATACCTGCATCTGAGACTGAGAAAGCCAAATGATACTGAAGGTGATGCATTTGGGAATAATCAGGCACAGGCGCTTCCGGGTTAGCATACACTTCCAAAAATAGGTGTCCGGTTTCGTCTGCCAGAAAACGAGTAAATGGCATGTGATTAAGAGCTATTACGGCTGTAAGGCCACAGTGTTCACAATACCAATCGCTTACCGCGATGGAATCTTTAACGTTAATTGCGCAGTGCTCAAACTTCATAGTGTTTGATAGGAGCAAAAAAGGTCTGCACACTCAAGGTAGGAGAACAGCAAAGGTCTCTTAAACATCGGGCCTCCTCTTGCAGGCTCAGATCGCGCAAAGGGCGATGCAGATTGAGTTGAATTTAAATTCCAAATTATTAGTGCTTGTAGAACCGAAGCGATCAACAGAAGTTGATTTGAAATTAGAACCTATGAAAGAAGTTACGATAGCAAAAGAGCCAGTGGAGCTCTGCAAAATTTTGAAGTTCGAAAACTTGGTCGAAAGTGGAGGTGCAGCCAAGTTTGTCATCAACGAAGGCAAGGTTAAAGTGAATGGAGCTGTGGAAACCCGGAAACGGAAAAAAATTAACGCAGGGGACACGATTGAATTTCAGAACGAGACCTTCATCATTAAACTGACCGAAGCCCCAACCGAACTAAGCTAAGTCGTATCGCATTCGAAAATTAGAAGGGCCCTAGTCTTTCGTTTGGTTTTCTAAGAAAAGCAATGGAGGCCCTTCTTTGACAAGCTGAAGAAATTTATCCTCGTGATTGGCCATCATTCCAACAGGAGAATAGGCAGCACCGAGAACGATATCTTTATCACCATCACCATCGATGTCACCAGAATCCATAGTTAACCAACGACCGTTGTAGGTGGCCGGGTGTGTTTTTGGGGCGAAAATGAGCGGCGTGGTTTGTTCGAGAAAAACAAAGTTCTCTGGCTTGTCGGGATAGAAGTCCGGATGGAATGAAATAGCCGCGATATCGAGATCGCCATCCAGATCGAAATCTTCTATCTCTGCACCGTAGACACCATACATCGGATAAAAATAGCTTTCTTCGAAGTTGAGATCACCCTTGCTTAAATAAATACGAATACCCTGGTCGCGTTTCAGGGTGTTATAGGGATCAGAATCACCATTGTCGCCGTTGAGAGTGATAATATCCATCAGACCATCGTTATTAAAATCACGAAGCACTAACCCTGTGTACCCATAAGATGGATGCTGTTCAAAAATAATCTTTCGCGAAAAGCTCCCATCTCCATCATTAATTAATATGCTCAGGTTTTCGCGAGCGGCACTCATCAGCACCACAATGTCCAACAGTCCATCGTCGTTAAAATCGGATACTTCACTTTTCACGATTCCTGGCTCGGTACTGAGAATTTCTGGCTCAGGTAAATACTCACCTGTGGAAGGGTCGTGTTTAAATAAAGACAAGTTCCCCGTGTAGTCGCCAAAATTACTGACCAGTATTTCTTCCATCCCATCATTCTCAAAATCAGCAAATGCAAAATCGGCCGGGCGATGAAGTCCTCCGAGTAGGATTTTTAAACCGTAATGCACTCCACCGCGGATTTTTGCATGCTGAATTTCACCATAGGATTTTCCGATTTCAGAAGCAAAGAGGTCACCGATGTTCAAAAGGTAAACCTCATCTTCCTGTGAGCGTGCCTCCACCAAGAACACACCCGGAGCTTCATGCGAATCATGGAAATCCAAGTCCTTATCCAATATGGTAAGCCGCTGAGCACCGCTATCGTGAACCAAAAGGAATCCGTTTGTTTCGTCGATTGAAACGAGCGATGTAATAGCTGCCTGTTGCCTGTATTGAAGGGACTGCACCGAAAAGAGGGAATTATCTTCAATGACCTGCGGTTTTTCCATTTGAGGGATGCCCACTTCCGGCGCATTGCTCACATAATACTCCCGCAATGTTTTCCACTGTTTTTCGGAAAGCAAAGGCTGCTGCGGAAGCAAATGTGCCGCGCGAACAAACTCCTCTCTGGCTTCAATCACCTCCATGGTTCGCTCCGAACTACCATCCAAATACGAGTAATCCACAACACCCAGAAAGAACCCCATGTAGGTCAGGGTGAAATCCCAGCTCGCTTTTGGTAGTAAACCCGCTTCAGGAACTGAATGGCAGGTGATGCAATGTTGCTGGGCGAGTTCACGACCGATTGACCTCTCAACCAATTCCTCATTTTTTCCACAACCAGTATACAAGAGTGACAATCCAAGACAGACAATCGGCACACAAAATTGGGCTGCTAGAGCAAATGATAATCTACATTTTGACATAGGAAAATGGTCGGGAATTCAACCAAGGCAAAGAACAGCTTTACCTGGGATGTTCATGTCAAAAGTTAGCAAGCTCAGTTCGTGCCGCTTCGCAATTGCCAGCAAATGCGCATCGGTCACTTGTTTGGGTCCAGACACCCACTTTCCTAGCTGTTCGAGTTCAATATCGTCCTGAACCATTTCTACGTTATAGTAGTTCTTAAATGCGGCGAAAGCTGTAACGATCTTTTGCATTTCTTTTTCGCCTGAAACAGTCATCAGTATTCTTAAACAACCCGTCAGCACTAGAGGCGCCACGCGTAGTCCTTGGTCCTTATTTTGACTCATCCAGGTCCGCATAACAGCATGGTGCTCGTGGTCTTCATATACGCCGGCTATCAACGCATTTACATCTAGCAGAAAGTTCATTCGGATTCTTCAAGGAGCTTAGCAACTTGCCCAGAAGTAAGTATCTGCTTTCTCTTGAACGAAAGCACAGGCCCCCCATCGATCTTACTTTTTTTCTGGAAGTTCCCATCTGAAGAATTCGCTCCTACTGGTTCGATAAGTATCCCCGCTCCCGTATCATAAATGTTAACAGGACTACCAGCGGTTATTCCATATTTTCGTCTCAATTTGCTGGGCAGAACTAACTGGCCCTTAACTGAAATTGACTTAATCATAGAAAAGTCTTACTTTTTGTTCTTACTTTTGTCAAGTAGGCCCTTTCGAGATGGAATCCGGTTATAAGCGCAGTATCGGGAAGTGGTACATCTTGTGATCCTGAGATCGGTTCAATCAAGCCCCGAATTAGATTAACAATGGAGAACTCATTCGGGCCGAGTAATTCTTAAAATGCTTAGAATCTACTTCATTAAAAAGGTCACCGCCTCAGGGATCCAACCCGTGTCCCAGGCATGCTTGCGGTGAGGTTCCATCACGTAACGATGCGGGATTTCGTTTTCAACCAGAAGTCGGTGGATTTCTACTCCGCCGATCGCACGTACACCTTCGGTGCTATAGTAGAAGAGTCGCGGTTCATCGCCCAAGTCCTTTCCCCGGGTTTTAACTAGGTTCGAAATGCGGTTGGCTTCAAAGTTTTCAACCGTCCCCCACTCGCGAGCAATTCGCTCAGCGCGATCATCCTCTTCAATGGGTCCGGTATCGACGCGAATACCTATGTCCCAACCGGCGGCTTTCCCGAACAGTTCAGGGTTTCTCAGAATTAGCGCAATCGACCCCCAACCCGATTTACTAAAGCCGATCAAAAGACGCCCGTCCGAGCTTGCCTGGGTCGGGTAATTTGCATCCACAAAGGGAATCACCGTTTTCAAAAAATGACTCTCGTCCTGTTTCTGCGGATTCAGGTCGTGATCCGCGAACCAGGGCTTCGTTGTGAATGCCGGTGCCACGCAGATCAACTGATGCGTATTGTGGTAGTTGTATTTCTTAACTTCGACTAATCCATCGCCATGTCTGAATAATCCGTCTTCATGGACGGGCAAGACGTAGAGTACTTTGTAACTTTTCCCGGGATCAAAATCATCAGGTAATAAAACACGAAGAGAGGTCTCTCTTGCCTGATCCGGTGAAGGTAACTTATACAGGTGAAAACCGTCCGGGGTCACTTGGACCACCTCGGCGAAGCTACTCATCATGGGTCCAATAATAAGAAGAGATAAGATAATCAGAATCCTCATGATTGAAATAAAGAGGAATTGGAAAAGGTTTTGCGATACGCAAATCAGTCGACAAAGTATTGAGGTTGCAGCTCCAACCAGGATAGTAAGATTTATTCAATGACCACAGAAACTCAAAAAACCAACGTCCTACTCATTGTTGCAGACGATATGGGTTACGGAGATTTCGGAACGTTTAACCCTGGGGTTGTTCAGACTCCGAATCTGGATGAACTGCTTGTACAAGGCACCTGTTTTCGCCAGCATTACTCCGCATCGCCGATTTGTTCTCCGGCACGAGCCTCGCTGGTAACGGGTCGCGTTCCTCAACGGACCGGAGCAATCACCCAACACGAGCTGCATGGTCTGGATAGGATCGCACTTAGGGAAGTAACCATGGCCGATATGTTTCAAAGTTCCGGATACTCAACCGGCCTGGTTGGAAAGTGGCACAACGGCGCGCTGGATCGTCGATACGAACCTAACGCTCGAGGCTTTCAGGAGTTTGTCGGATTTTGCGGCGGATGGTCTGATTATTACGACTACACTTTGCGCGTAAACGAATCCTACCGAAAGTCGGATGGAAGCTATTTGACCGACGTGTTCACCGATGAAGCGCTGTCCTTTATCAAGAGACATAAAGAAGAACCCTTTTTCCTGCAGCTCGCTTACACGGCTCCGCATGCTCCTTTCCAGGCACCAGACGAGTTAGTCGAAAAATACAAAGCGAAAGGGCACAACCGCATCACCGCTACTACCTATGCGATGATCGAAATCATGGACAAGGGCATTGGTCGAATCCTCCAGTATCTGGAAGACTCAAGTTTAGATGAAAATACAATCGTCCTGTTCACTAGCGACAACGGACCTGCTTTCTTCAATCCCTCCCGTCAGCTTGAACCGGGAGAGGACAATTTCAATGAACGCTTCAATTGTGGTATGCGAGGCAGCAAGGGCTGGATATACGAAGGCGGCATCCGCGTGCCCATGATCGCTCGTTTCCCTGATCGAATCCAAACAAATCACTTGAATGACGATCTTGTGCACTTTTCCGACTGGTTGCCGACTCTGATTGGACTCACCGGCATTGATCGTTTGGAAGGACCCAAATTTGATGGGCATGACCTATCGCCTCTGTTGCTCGGCGGAAATATCGACATTGATCCCCGACGTTTCTGGCAATGGAATTTCTATGTGCCTAACATTGGTACCAATGCCGCGATGCGCGACGGTGACTGGAAGTTGGTCCGTCCCATGATTTCCGGTACGAGATACTTCAGCAAAGAACTCTACGTCAGCGAGGAGGACGAGCTAAGAACCAAGGCGTTTACGGATGCTGACTCAGCACACAAAAAGGATCCGCAATCCATATCTGATCTACTCCCTATTCCTCGACTCAAACTACCCGATCCCGAGCCCCCTGAACTCTACAACCTCGCCGACGATCCAGGTGAGCAAACGGATCTGGCCAATAAATTTCCGGACAAAAAGAGCAACATGTTGGGCCAGCTTGAAACCTGGTTCGAAGATGTAGAAGCCGAACGACTAACGATTCCTGGAGCGCTGAGAGAAGAGTGAGGCAAAACCACTAGCGCCGTTTGTAATAAATATACGTTCGGCTTAAACAAAAAAAAGGTTGAACAGAAGGAGAAAAGAACAACAACCAGAGACCACTTGAAGGCAGCAGCGTGAAAACTTTGCTTAAAAAAACAAGATTGTTACAGACACTAAAACAGAAATCACAAAACCTAATACATATGGAGTATTTGCACTTTTACCCAAGCAGTGAAACAATGTCCGAGGACAACCAATTCCAAGCTCTTCATTTTGCGCCTCTTGTGTTTTTGTGGTTAATCCAAAATCTTAATTAAAACTAACCACGAATGAACAAACAGTCGCAAAGTAAATTTTTGGTTTCGGCATTTCCTCTTAAGTATTTTTGATTAAATCCACCAGCGAAATTCTGGTCCCCGGACACCCTTCATTGTTAATAGAGATTGCCCAGTATTCATAAACGAATTAAACAATGATCCTCGTAGTTATACTTGATTACTCCTAGATGAAATTATTTACCCCTGCCCTTCTCCTTCTTTCCCTTCTAATATTCGGTTATAGCCCTGATAAAAAAGAACGACCGCCGAACTTCGTCATCATTTTGACAGACGATCAGGGCTATGCCGACCTGAGTTGTTTCGGAGGCCAACATGTGAACACACCGCATATTGATCAAATGGCAGCGGAGGGCATGAAGTTGACCAGCTTCTATATGGCAGCTGCACTGTGCACGCCTTCCCGGGCAGCTTTGATGACAGGTAGTTATCCTAAACGCGTCGACCTCGCTTATGGAACAGATTTTGTGGTCTTGCTGGCCGGGGACGGGAAAGGCCTCAACCCAACCGAAGTTACCCTGGCAGAAGTATTAAAATCGGTGGGCTACAAAACCGGAATGTTTGGTAAATGGCATTTGGGTGATCAACCGGAATACCTTCCGACCCAGCAAGGATTCGACGAATACTTTGGTATTCCCTACAGCCACGACATTCACCCGTATCATCCGCGCCAAGATCATTTCCAGTTTCCTAAACTACCCCTACTTGATGGAGAAGAAGTCATAGAAATGGATCCTGATGCCGATTATCTCACCCGGAGAATTACCGAAAGAGCCGTTCAATTTATCGAAGCGAACAAGGAGCATCCGTTCTTCCTCTATATTCCTGAACCAATTCCTCACAAACCGTTACATGTGTCTCCTCCCTTTATGGAAGGCGTGTCATCCGAAATTGTGGACAAACTCAAAGAAGAGAATAACTCGATCGATTATCCAACAAGGGACAAGCTCTTCCGCCAGGCAATCAACGAAATCGATTGGTCAGTCGGACAGATCCTCCACACTCTAAAAAAGCACGGGCTCGATGAAAATACTCTAGTGATTTTCACCTCGGACAACGGACCAGCCGTTGGGAAGGCCGACCCATTACAAGGACGTAAAGGGAGCACCTTCGAAGGAGGCATGCGGGAACCTACAGTCATTCGCTGGCCAGGCAAGATTCCCGCCGGTGAGGAGAACAAGGAATTAATGACCGCGATGGATCTGCTGCCTACCATTGCGAATTTGGCCGGCGCGGATATCCCCAACGACAGGGTGATAGATGGAAAAGACATATGGCCCGTATTGATCGAAGGAGCACCCACTCCGCACGAGGCATTTTTCTACCACAAAACAACGAACCTCGAAGCAGTACGATCTGGTGATTGGAAACTGCATGTCCAAGAAGGCGAACCTACTGCCCTTTACAATTTGGAATCCGATATTGGAGAATCAAACAACGTATTAAAGGGTAACGAAGAAATCGTTAAACGACTACTCTCATACATCCATTCCTTCGAAGAGGACCTGGCCAAGAACAGCCGTCCAGCAGCATGGGTTGAAAACGCAGTTCCACTTTCAATATAGATTCTCTACGCAAATGAGATTGCCAAACATCAATCGGCTCCTTCAATATAGATCTCATGCCAAATCCATGGACCGGAAAAGGAAACCCCTACACAAGAGCTGAAGTCCTTGAACGACTTCATGATACCCTAAGCAAAGGCGAGCCTATCATCGCAGCTGGAGCTGGAACAGGCATCAGTGCCAAGTTCATCGAGAAAGGTGGGGCTGATCTCATAATTATTTATAACTCGGGTCGATTCCGCATGGCGGGTCACGGATCGCTCGCCGGCCTAATGTCCTATGGAGACGCCAATGCTGTAGCCATGGAGATTGGGGAATTCGAAGTGCTACCGGTTGTGGAAGAAGTTCCTGTCATTTGTGGTGTTCATGCCACCGATCCTCGTCGCCGTATGTGGCATTGGTTGCTCCAGGTTCAAAACATGGGGTTCAGCGGTATCAATAATTTCCCTACTCACATGATTGTCGACGGCATGCACCGCCAAATGCTTGAAGAGACAGGCATGGGCGTGCAAAAGGAAATCGATTGTGTGGCTCTCGCCCGCAAGATGGATATGTTTTCCATCGTATATGTGGTAACACCCGAAGATGCCAAGGCGATGGCCGAAGCAGGAGCCGATGTCATAATCGCTCACGTCGACTGCACAGTAGGAGGCAGCATCGGTGTTACCGATGCTGCAATATCACTGGACGATGCAGCGACTCAAACTCAGGCAATCATTGATGCGGGAAAATCCGTTCGCGATAACATCATATACCTAAGTCACGGTGGTCCCATACTCAGTCCATCCGATGCAGCATTCATCAACGAACGGACCGACGCGGTTGGGTTTGTTGGAGCATCAAGCCTTGAGCGCATCGCCGTTGAACGATCGCTGGTGGATATCACGAAGGAGTTTAAGTCGATACCGGTTAAGCGCACAAATTAGATTTCTTTCATTCGAAAAAGAAAATGATTCACCACGAAGGACACGAAGAGAAAGCATTTGAGGAGCTTTCTCATCAAGTGATCGGCTGTGCAATCGAGGTTCATCGCGCTCTTGGACCAGGGCTATTGGAGTCCACCTATCAACGATGCCTCAGTCGTGAGTTGGAACTAAATCAGATCGAACATATATGTGAAGCACCGTTGAAAGTTGAATATAAAGGAATCCGTCTTGATTGCGGTTATCGAGTAGATATCCAGATTGGGAACGAACTCATCCTTGAATTAAAAAGTGTTCAGAAAATCGACCCAATCCATGAAGCACAAATCCTGACCTATCTAAAACTCTCAGGAATTAAGACCGGCTTGATCCTCAACTTTAACGTTACAAAACTCAAAGAAGGAATGAAACGTTATGTTATTTAAATCAAAGAGCTTAGTGGTGAAGAAAAACCGGTCTGGACCTGTCTTCATCAGAAACTCTCGTTCGAAGTGCTACCTTGTGTAATCAAGCAAATAAAAAAAGAATACCCTAATGCCAACCATCGCCATCCTCGGAACCCTCGACTCAAAGGCGGAAGAACATTCATTTGTGGGGAATCGAATTCGGGAGTGTGGTCACCGGGTCATTTTTATCGACGTAGGAACCGGTGGAGAACCAAGGATTACCCCAAACTATACACGGTACGATGTTGCCGCCGCAGTAGGCCTCGATCTAGACCCGTTAATCGCACGTCACGATCGTGGTGAATGCGTTGTAGCAATGTCCGAAGCCGCGCCAGTGTTTCTTTCAAAATTGGTTGAGGCCGGGGAAATCGACGGCGTCATCTCATTAGGTGGAGGTGGTGGGACAGCCATTGGAACTGCAGCGATGCGCGCCTTACCCATTGGGTTTCCCAAGGTAATGGTTTCAACTTTGGCCAGCGGTAATACCGCTCACTATGTAGGCACCAAAGACATCACAATGATTCCAAGTATCGTCGATGTGAATGGGTTAAACCGCATCTCCCGAATGATTTTCACAAGAGCCGCCGGAGCAATTTCTGGAATGGTTGAATCGAACGTGGATGGCGACGCTGGCAAGCCCATCATCGTTGCTAGCATGTTTGGAAACACAACCACCTGCGTAAATCTGGCCAAAGAAATCCTTGAAAAAGCCGGATACGAGGTCCTTGTATTTCATGCGACCGGCTCGGGTGGTCAAGCCATGGAGAGCTTGATAGAAAGCGGCATGGTCGCTGGCGTGTTGGACGTAACCACCACCGAATGGGCGGACGAAGTGGTTGGCGGTGTTTTATCGGCCGGACCTACTCGTATGGATGCCATGAGTAAAGCCAAAGTACCCGCCGTCATTGCTCCTGGTTGCGTCGACATGGTCAACTTTGGCGAACGAGATTCAATCCCTAATAAATTCGAGGATCGTAATTTTTATATTCACAACCCCCAGATTACATTGATGCGAACCACCGCTGAGGAATGTGCAGAAATTGGTCGAATTATTGCCACAAAATCCAACGCCAACGACACGCGCGTCGCCATACTCAACCCCCTCAAAGCTGTCAGTGAAATCAATGGAGATGGCCAGACCTTTCATGACCCCACAGCGGACAAGGCTCTTTTCGAAGCCATCCATGAAAATGCTAAAGTGGAGGTGATTGATCACGATCTAGAAATCAACGACCCCGAATTCGCTAAAGCCTGCGCGCAAAAACTATTGGAACTGATAAAACGATCTTAATTCATTTTAAATACCGCGTAACAACTCATTCAACATTATCACGAGATTCTAACCACCTTTTATAAAAACTATGTCCGAAACACCCAACCGCTTCATGCAAGCAGCCGACGTCAAAAAGGAAAAAGATCCTTGGGCTACCGTCGAATGGCTATCCAACCAAGAACTTGTAGGCGCTGAAGAGCTCCTGATGGTGCGCGCCACCATTGAGGCTGGTCGCTCCCATCCTTTCCACAGGCATCCAACTTGCGAGGAGATTATTTATGTAGTTTCAGGCCAGGCCGAGCAGTGGGTTAAGGACGAATACCGCATACTAAAAGCCGGTGAAATGGCTCTCATACCACAAGACGCGGTTCACGGTACCTACAACCCTTTCGATGAAGATGTGACCTTCCTGGCCATTCTCTCCCCCCTGAAAGGTGGAGAACCCAATATCGTAGACGTATCCAAAGAATCCCTCTGGACCAACCTGCGAGCCCAACAAAACCGACCTCCCGTAAGTTAAAATTCCAGACAAGGACCCGGAATCGGTGTAGAACCTGACTTGAAGATTTTAAGACGACTGAATCGATTAAACGGATAATTAGTGAAAACAAAACCACGGTAACTTCATTCTGCGCAATGATCAGAACATTCATCTTCACATTTTTCGCGGCACTGCTTTTGTCCGCGGCTCACGCCAACTCTCAGTCTGACAGCCCCAATGTATTGTTCATTCTCATCGATGATCTCGGCTGGATGGATATGGGTTACAATGGAAGCACCTTCCACGAGACACCACACCTCGATCAGTTTTCCATAGATGCCATGCGCTTCGACTCGGCCTATACGGCGAGTCCCATGTGTTCCCCGACTAGGGCAAGTATCATGACGGGGAAAAATCCAGCCCGAACCGGCATCACCCAATATCTCCCTGGCTGGTATTCAAAGAAATTTCGGACGATCACTCCGATCAGTAATCAGTTCATCCCTAAAACCGGATACACCGTAAGTATGGCTTTTAAGGATCACGGATATAACACAGCCTTCATGGGAAAGTGGCATATGGGTCCGCTTCATCTTGGAGGTCCCGAGGATCATGGTTTTGACACGACTGCAGCTATTATCGAAGCCAACAAGTGCGCTATGTTTTTTCCCTTTAGAGGCGTCCCTTACTTTTCAGATGCAAAGGAAGGAGATTACTTCACGGATAAACTAACGGATACCGCCATCGACTATCTCAACAAACAAAAGGATGCTGAGCGGCCTTTCTTCATGTACCTGGCCCATTTCGCCATGCATGCACCGATCGAGGCGAAACAAGAGCTGTATGATAAATACGAAAAGAAACGAGCCCAGCTTCCACTTATCGAAGATCTAAAGGCTCCCTACAGTCATAAGTTGCTCAAAGCTCGCCAGGATGATCCCCACTACGCCGGCGAATTAGAAAACCTGGACGAGAACATCGGTCGCGTGATCGACGCACTCAAGAAGAACGGGCAATACGAGAACACCATCATAGTATTTACAGGAGACAACGGAGGCCGGGTCAGTATTTGGACCAACCAAGCTCACCCTACATCGAACCAACCTCTAAGAGCAGGAAAACGTTTGTTTTTGAGGGCGGAATCAAGGTCCCACTCATCATCCATTGGCCGGGGGTGACTCAACCGGGCATGACTTCCGATACACCTGTCAACAGTGCTGACTTTTATCCAACGTTTCTCGAAATGACAGGAATCAGCGAACGAAAGCAGAAGAACATGGATGGAATCAGCCTGGCCCCTCTACTTAAGGGCAAGAGCCTTGACCGAGATGAAATGTATTGGCATTTTCCTCACTACCAGGGTGAAGGCGCTTACCCCTCTTCCGCCATTCGCCAAGGTTCCTATAAATTAATTCATAACTATCACTACGAAGATGACCTTCTTTTCAACCTGGAGACCGACCCTTACGAAGAGCACAATCTCTTCGACCAAAAGCCAGACTTGGCCGCAGCAATGAAGTTTCGCCTAACAGAGTCGCTCCATTCAGTTAGCGCCAAAATGCCTATTAAGAATCCATCCAAAGATCTCACTGAAGAGATCGGTCACAAAAACGGCATCAATGTAAAACGACCCTAAGATTTATAAACAGATACAATCAGTACCCGATTTTCACATACCTAATTAAATTTTATCATATCGAGCTCTAGGAGCGGATTTACCCCGCGATCTTTCCAACGGCTCCAAAGCAATCGGGGCGTAAAGCCCCTCCTACAGTTTCCAAGAACTACTACCCCATGAAAAGAATCCTACTCCTAGTATTAATTTTTAGCCTTCAGCCTTTTACCTTCAGCCTTGGGGCGGAACGCCCCAACGTGGTGGTCATTTTCGCCGACGACCTGGGCTACGGGGATCTCAGTTGCTACGGCGCGACCAAGCTGCACACCCCAAACATTGATCAGCTCGCTATTGAGGGTCGGAGATTCACTGATGGACATTCAGCATCCGCTGTTTGCACTCCCTCGCGCTATAATTTAATCACCGGCAAATACGCATTTCGCGGTGACCACTGGTCCCCCGTATTTCTGAAAGTGGGGCTACTCATTGATCAG
>Ga0115002_10004470_pt1 | contig 16890 bp, 15 predicted proteins | sample ArcticOcean_MG_C_8_FD_89576 | JGI IMG/M metagenome (GOLD analysis project Ga0115002, IMG submission 89576) | Marine microbial communities from western Arctic Ocean - ArcticOcean_MG_CB11_86 | ecosystem: Environmental > Aquatic > Marine > Oceanic | place: Arctic Ocean: Canada Basin | collected... | reverse complement strand
TGTTGGACCCTGCGGATGGACGCACACGGGCCTGGTTGTATGAAGCAGGTGCGGTCTTGCATGAAGCACACCTCGAGGACGGGCGTGTGCAGTTGACACTACGAGCAGATCAGCAGCTTTTGGACGAGTTGCAGAGTTATTCACGGGTTCTGCTGCGTGGGTCGCTGGGCTGACCTCGAATTGTGTAGGTTGCGTGCAGTGTGTGCCCCCTATAGTTTCACTTACTATCGAATTAGACGAATCTGGAGAAAAATTGCCATGGCGTGGAACGAGCCAGGTGGCGGCGACAAAGACCCATGGGGCAACCGCGGCGATAAAGGTCCGCCTGATCTAGATGAGGCGATCCGGCAGCTGCAAGGTAAGCTGGCAGGGATCTTTGGCGGCAAAGGCGGATCGGGGGGCATTGGCCGCGGTCTTTCCAGCGGCATGCTTGGGCTTGCTGCGTTTGTGGTCACTGCGATCTATGTCTTTATGGGCATCTATCAGGTTGATGCGCAAGAACGCGGCGTTGTGTTTCGCTTTGGCGCAGTCCAGACGGAAGTCAGAATGCCAGGCCTGCACTGGAATCCGCCCGTGATAGATCGGGTCGAAGTGTTGAACGTCACACAGGTGCGATCCGAAGACCATCAATCCCTCATGTTGACCACCGATGAGAACATTGTCGATGTGTCTTTGACGGTGCAATGGGTGATTGACGATGCAGTAGCCTTTCTTGTTGGGGTTCGCTTGCCGCAAAGCAGCATTATGCATGCGACCGAAAGTGCGCTCCGGCATGTCGTTGGCAGCTCAACGATGAACGAAGTCATTACCGATGGTCGCGAAGCGATCGGCATAGAGGTGCAAGCGCGTCTGCAGGACTATCTCGACACGTATGGTACCGGCGTGTCGATCAACAAGGTCAATATCGACCGTAGCGCGCCGCCGAACCAAGTGCAGAACGCATTTGATGATGTGCAGAAGGCGAAAGAAGATCAGCAGCGCTACATCAACCAAGCGACCGCCTACGCCCAGCAAATCGTCCCCGAAGCGCGTGGTGAAGCGGTACGACAGGTCGAGGAAGCGACTGCCTATAAAATGCAAGTTGTCGCAGAATCAGAAGGCGAAGCCGAGCGCTTCGAAAAGCTATTGGTGGAATACACACAGGCCGCCGAAGTGACTCGGGACCGCCTCTACATCGACGCGATGGAATCGATCTATTCAAATTCGAGTAAAGTCATGGTCGACGTGGAAGGCGGCAACAACATGCTCTATTTGCCACTGGATCGTCTAACTCAGAGACCTTTGCCGGAGGTTGACCGCGATGCGGTTCGCCGTGAGAACGAAGGGTTGCGGCAAGAAATCAATAACGCGTCGCGATCCGGTGGATCGCGCGTTCGCGGAAGTAATTAGGAGCCATCATGTCTATGAAAACAATGATCGCTGCAGTCGTTGCGATCACCATCGGCTTTGTCGCGTCTAGTACGTTGTTTCGCGTGCAAGAGACCGAGCGCGCAATTCTGCTTGAGTTCGGCCAGGTGGCCAGAGTGGATCTGCAACCGGGATTGCACTTCAAGATTCCGATTGCGCAAGAAGCGTACAAGTTCGACGCACGGGTGCTAACGCTGGACTCGGCTCCGGAGCGGTATTATACGTTGGAAAAGAAACCGCTCATTGTCGATTCGTTTGTCAAATGGCGAGTTGTGGACACCGAAAAATTCTATACGAGCACGTCATTCGACGAAGTTCGCGCCCAACGATTGTTGTCAGAGCGGGTCAATGAGGGTTTGCGCAACCAGGTCAGCCGGCGTGACATGCATGAGGTAGTCTCAGGCCAACGTGATGCATTAATGGAAGAATTGCGTGGCGAGCTCGATGGGGTGATGCGAGAAACAGTTGGCGTGGAAGTTGTCGACGTGCGTGTCAAACGGATCGACCTGCCGCCTGAGGTTTCCAACGAGGTGTATGAGCGAATGAATTCCGAGCGCGAAATCGAAGCGCGCCAGTATCGCGCGGAAGGCGAAGAGCAAGCGCTCGCAATTCGAGCTAAGGCGGACCGCGACGCGGTGGTCATAGGGGCTAATGCATACCGCGAAAGCGAGCAATTGCGCGGCGACGGTGATGCCGGTTCGGCATCGATCTACGCCCAGGCATACAATCAAGATCCAGAATTCTACCGATTCTATCGCAGCATCAACGCCTATACTAAGGTGTTCAAAGACAAAGGCGATCTTTTGGTGCTCGATCCTACCAGCGAATTTTTCCAATTCCTGAAGAAGGGTGGTGGTCGTTCCGACGGAAGATAACGAAGGCAACTCCCCTCTACGACGATGAAAAAACATTGGCGCCTGCCCCGCGGGGTGGATGAAATGCTGCCGCCTCACGCGTGGAAACTGAAAACGCTACGCCGGCGTGTATTGGACGTATTCGTCAATTGGGGATTTGATTACATCGACCCACCTGTGATCGAGTACCTAGACTCGTTACTCGTCGCAAGCGGCGAAGACCTCGATTTGCAAACGCTTAAAGTGGTGGATCAGTCTAGTGGTCGTCAGCTGGGTGTACGTGCCGATATGACGTCTCAAGCGGTGCGTATAGACGCGTACAGCCGGTTAATCGAAGGCGTACAACGGCTGTGTTATGCCGGGCCGGTAGTTTTTGCAAACCCGCAGATTGCACAAACCTCTCGCGTGCCGCTCAAAGCAGGTGCTGAGATTTTTGGCGCATCCGGGCTTAATGCGGACAGCGAAGTTGTACACCTGATGCTCGAGGTGATGCATGTTGCGGGTGTGGACTCGCCTGTATTGCTGCTTGGTCACATGGGCATTTACCACGGATTAGTGGATGGGTTGCTAGCGACAGGCGAACTCGACGCGCAAAATGAGCCCGGGCTTTTCAAATGTGTACAGCGCAAATCGCAATCAGACATTCGCGAGTTGCTCGGACAATCGCGGCTTAGTGAGATGATGGTCATGCTACCAATGTTGATGGGTGTGAGTTTGCACGAAGCGAACGATACTTTAGAAGGTGCGCCGGTCCAGGTGAGCGATGCGCTAAACGAGCTACAGACGTTTGCCGATCTGCTCGACGTGGACGGAATTGAGGTTCGCTTCGATGTGGCTGAATTGTCTGGCTACGGCTATCACAATGGGCCGGTGTTTGCGGTCTATCATCCGCAACATGGGAGCGCGTTGGCACAAGGCGGACGCTACGACGGAGTCGGTGAAGTTTTTGGTCGCGCACGCGCTGCTACAGGATTCGACGTCAACCTCAAACAACTGCCCAGTGCCACAGGGTCGATAGAGCCTCTAGTATTTGCACCATTGTTGGGTAGTCAGATGAGTGAGGAGATCGATCAACGTCAAGCGCTGCAGGAGATCTACGAAGTAAGGGGCAACGGGTACGCTCGGCGCTGACGGAGGACGAGCCGGTGCCTGATGAGTGCACTGCGTTGTTAGTTCGAGAGAATGGAAATTGGCAAGTAGTTGAGAGGCAAAGTCATTGAGAGGCAAAAGACCCATGGGCCGTAATGTTGTTGTAATAGGCACCCAGTGGGGCGACGAAGGCAAAGGCAAAGTCGTCGATATCCTGACCGAACAGGCAGCCGCAGTAGTCAGATTTCAGGGTGGTCACAACGCCGGCCACACGCTGGTGATTGATGGCGTTAAGACCGTTTTGCATGTGATTCCCTCCGGTATTCTGCGGCCTGACGTAGACTGTTTGATCGGCAACGGCGTTGTGCTCGAACCGCACGCGTTGCTCGAAGAGGTTAGCGCTCTCGAGGCGCGCGGCGTGCCAGTGCGCGAGCGCTTGAAGATCTCGCCAGCCTGTCAACTCGTACTGCCATACCACGTCGAACTCGATCTCGCGCGCGAGGAAGCGCGTGGCTCGCAGAAAATCGGCACGACGGGACGCGGCATTGGTCCCTCGTATGAAGATAAGGCGGCGCGCCGCGGTGTGCGTCTTGGCGATATGTACTATTGGCAGGGTTTCGTGGACAAGCTGTGTGAGGTCGTCGAGTATCACAATTTCATGCTCACCAATTACTACAATAAGCCGGCGGTAGATTTCCAAAAAACTCTAGACGACTGTTCTGCCGTGGCGCAGCTCATAAAACCAATGGTTGCAGACATCGTCCCGATACTGCACGGCCTACGCGAAGCGGGTGAGAACATTCTTTTTGAGGGTGCGCAGGGGGCGCTCTTGGACATTGACCTAGGCACGTATCCGTACGTCACGTCCTCTAACACGACCGCTGGTGGCACGGCCGTGGGCAGTGGATTTGGTCCGACCTACTTGGATTATGTTTTAGGCATTACAAAAGCCTATTCGACTCGTGTCGGATCTGGACCATTCCCTACCGAGCTATTTGATGACGTCGGCAAACACCTGGCCGAGCGGGGTAAAGAATTCGGATCAACCACTGGTCGGCCACGGCGATGCGGTTGGTTCGACGCAGTTGCGCTTAAGCAAGCGGTGCAGATCAACAGTATCTCGGGGTTATGCCTCACCAAGTTGGACGTCCTCGATGGCTTGGAGACGATCGGCATTTGCGTGGGCTACGAAGACCCGGATGGCAGTGCGGGAACGGCGCGCTTTGGCAGCGAGTATTATTCAGCCGTCAAGGCAGTCTATGAGGAGATGCCGGGTTGGCAAGAATCGACAGTAGGTGTCGACGACATTGACAAGCTGCCACAAGCTGCGCGTGACTATATTGAGCGAATCGAAGATGCGGTCGGCGCAGCAATCGCCATCATCTCTACCGGCCCGGATCGGAACGAAACAATCATGCTGGATGATCCTTTTGCGGTCGACGGGGATTAGATCGCATGCATTCTCTAAAAATTATCAACGGAAGTTAGATGGACTCGAAGCTCCTTGAAATGCTGGTCTGTCCGGTAACCAAGACCGAACTGCACCACAAAAAGGAATTGCAGGAACTGTGGTGCAGGGCAAGTCGGTTGGCGTATCCAATTCGCGATGACATCCCTGTCATGCTGGAAGAAGAGGCGCGCGGCCTTAGTGACGAAGAAGTGGCGAGTCTGTCGAGCTAATTTTGCTGCGGCGTAAAATCGGGGCTCAAGCCCCTCCTACAGCGGACCGATTGTTTAACGACAGACTCTTTATCGCATACGTTTCACCACCTTAGTGCTCCCAGCAATGTTCTACCTGCGATTACGCGTGCCTGGGCACGCTGAGGGCTCTAAGTGGCGATTGACATGTCCCCGGTTGACGCCGCGCCTGACTTGTGCTGTTAAATCGCCGTGTCACGAGGGTTTTACGCGATCATCTGCTACAATCGATCTTCTCTGATTGGGTAATTCGGGCTAATTGATGAGCAAACCTACGCTCGCGTCTGCGCGGGACATTTCACAGAACATGCCGGATGTGGCCAACCGCCAGCTTGGCGAGGCCCAAGCGACGCTTGATTGGGTCGGTATGAGCCATGTGCACCAATCGTTGCGGGTCAAGGATGGTGACACGATAAAAGAGGTCCAAACCAAGGCGCAGATATACGTCAATTTGGCGGATCCGATGGCGAAAGGCATCCACATGTCCCGCCTCTACCTAATGCTGGATGAACACGCGGAAACGCGACCGTTGACCGCGGCCGGGCTGAAGTTGCTTTTGGGTTCTGTTCTGGAGTCGCATCACGACCTCAGCACAAATGCATTTGTGCAATTCGAGTTCGATCACTTTATTCGCAGAGCCGCACTCATCAGTGAAAACTCTGGGTGGGCTTCCTATCCCGTGATGGTGAAAGGAACGCTGGTCAAAGGTGAAGTGATTTTGGAGTTGTCGGTTGAGGTTAAATACTCCTCGACATGCCCCTGTTCGGCGGCGCTTGCGCGACAATTGATTCAACAACAATTCGAGCAAGACTTCGGCAAAAACGGCGAAGTCAATCTGCAAGACGTTAAAGCCTGGCTGGGCACAGAAGAAGGCATTGTGGCGACGCCACACAGCCAACGCAGCACCGCGAAGATTCTCGTGCGATTGGATGAGACCCTGGATGAATTTCCGCTGACCGATCTCATCGATCAGATCGAGGACATCCTACAAACCCCGGTACAAAGCGCAGTTAAGCGCGAAGATGAGCAGGAGTTCGCTCGTCTGAATGGTGTAAACCTCATGTTCGTGGAAGATGCCGGCCGGCGCTTGAAGTCGACGCTGATCGAAGACGAACGTTGGTGCGATTTCTGGGTGCGCATCGAGCATCACGAGAGCCTGCACGCGCACGACGCAGTTGGCGTATTCACAAGAGGCAATAAAGGCGGGTATTTGCCTATTCCTTAAGACGGACCAAGCCTATGTGCGCATCTGTCGTAATTAGTGGATCTGGGCTTTGGAAGCCTGCCGAGGTGGTTACCAATGAGGAGTTGGTCACCGTCTACAACGCCTATGCTTGCGGTTTCAACGAAGCTAATCGTGATGCAATAGCAAATCGAAGTGTCGCTGAGAAGCCGCTTTCCAGTGCGGAATTCATCGAAAAAGCCAGCGGTATCAAACAGCGCTATGTCTATACAAAAGAAGGCATATTGGATGTCGAGCGCATGCGGCCGTTGCTGGCCCCACGTGCCGATGACGAGCTATCCCACCAGGCGGAGATGGCGGTTGCGGCGGCCCGCCGCGCGCTGACAGCCGCCAACAAGACCCCCGCAGACATCGATATGGTAATTGTTTCGTGTGCCTATACGCAGCGCGCCTACCCGGCCATCGCGATCGAGGTGCAAGCAGAGCTCGGCATCGACGGATTTGGCTTCGACATGCTGGTGGCTTGTTCCGCGGCGACCTTCGCCCTGCATCGAGCACACGATGCTGTCGCTGCTGGTTCCGCTCGGGGCGTGCTGGTGATCAATCCCGAGCTGACGACGCCGCAGATCAATTTTTGTGATCGTGATGCGCATTTCATATTTGGTGATGTCAGCACGGCCGTGGTGGTGGAAAGCGAGTCGACCTGCACGGCGCCGCATGCCTACACAGTGGTGGGAACCAAAGCGGTCACACAGTTTTCGAGTAACATCCGCTCGAATTTTGGCTATCTGTCGTACGCAGACGACACGGACCCGTATGCCGAGGATAAGCTGTTCAAGCAAAATGGCCGCAGGGTGTTCAAAGAAGTCTGTCCGATGGCGGCGAAACATCTGCAACAGCAGGTTCGCGCAGTTGGATTGGCGGTTTCCGATATCAGCCGCTGGTGGTTGCATCAAGCCAACCTCAACATGAACGAACTGATTGCGCGACGTTTACTGGGCCATGACCCGGATGCGGCGCTTGCGCCAATCGTTCTGGATGAATTCGCGAACACAGCGTCAGCAGGGTCGATCATTGCGTTCAATCTGCATCAGGAAGATCTGGCCAGTGGCGACTATGGTGTCATTTGTTCCTTTGGCGCCGGCTACTCGATTGGCTCGCTCGTTCTCAAGAAGATCTAGTTGGCGGGGTCATCGAAAAAGGCGATCTATGCCGCGCTCGCCGGCAATTCGCTGATCGCGATCACGAAGTTTGCCGCGGCGACCTATACGGGTAGCTCGGCGATGTTATCCGAAGGCATACATTCGTTGGTCGATACCGGCAATCAAGTGTTGCTGCTGTATGGATTGCATCGCGCGAAACTGCCGCCAAGTCCGGAATTTCCCTTCGGCCACGGCAAAGAGGTGTATTTCTGGTGCTTTATTGTTGCGATGTTGATCTTCGCATTAGGTGGCGCGTTTTCGATATATCAAGGTTGGCAGCACCTGTCCCACAGCGAACCGATCGAAAACATATCCATCAACTACGCGGTCCTCGGATTCGCAATGGTATTTGAAGCGGGTGCGTTGTGGGTGGCATTCAAAGAGTTCAATCTAAGTCGGGGCAAGCAGACCATTATTAAGGCCATCCGGCGCGGCAAGGACCCGACGCTATTTGTCGTAGTGTTTGAAGATACAGCGGCTATGCTGGGGCTACTCATCGCCTTTGTTGGGTTACTGCTGTACCAGTTGACCGGCAATCCGGTCTGGGATGCGCTAGCGTCTATAAGTATTGGTGTGGTGCTTATTGTCACGGCTTGGTGTTTGGCGATCGAAAGCAAGGGCTTGCTGATTGGCGAGAGTGCGGAGCCGGAAGTCGAAGCGGGCATCCGTGCGATCTTCCAAGCCGACCAACGCATTCTGCAAGTGAACGAAGTTGCCACGCTGCACATGGGGCCTGATTTTATTGTTGTGACACTGTCCGTCGATTTTGCGCCGGGAATCGATTCGGATCGTCTGGAATCTTCCGTCACTGAACTCACCCAGCGTGTGCGAGCCATAGACGCGCGCATTCAACGGGTGTTCATCGAAGCCGAAGGCGGCGCCGATCACCGTCGCGAAACAGTCGGGCAAGAGTGAAGGGCAACGCCCAATTGCCCGGAACACACACACGAACCAGAACAGTCCTTATTATGCTCGCGTTCGCCGCCGTAGCTAACGTTGTCTGGTTTTCGCGCCCCGTGAACGTCGCCACGCACTTTGGGCTTTGGTCGCTCTTCCCAGCATTCGTTGCGATCACGATCTGTTTCGTGTCGCGCAACGTTTTACTGGCGCTATTCTTAGGCATTGTCAGTGGCGGATTACTTATCGGCAATCTCAACCTAATCGAGGCGTTTTTCATTCCGAGTCTCGCCACCCGGGAATATGCGCAGATTCTTTTGGTCTATTTGTGGGCGTTGGGCGGTTTGCTTGGGTTGTGGAATCGAACAGGAGGCGCTCAACATTTTGCTGAATCGATGGCGAAACGATATGTCAGCTCGCGGATATCAGCGAAAGTATTCGCCTGGATGCTGGGCATCGTCTTCCACCAAGGCGGTACGATCAGCACGGTTTTAGCGGGCACCACAGTGCGGGCAGTGTCTGACCAGCATGGCGTTGCGCACGAAGAGTTGAGCTACGTTGTGGATTCGACGGCGTCACCGATCGCGACACTCATTCCGTTCAACGTGTGGCCGATCTATGTCGCCGGGCTGCTAGCGATTGAGCCGTTAGCTCATGTCGTGGTTGACGAGGCGGCCGGTATCGAGTTGTTCCTGATGGCAATACCGTTCAATTTCTATGCGTGGTTCGCAGTAGCGATGACACTCTTGTTCGCGCTAGATCGGCTACCGCTATTGGGTTCGCCGATGCAGCACGCGGTACAACGCGTCAAGGCAACTGGGGAGCTTGATGCCCCGGGCGCAACGCCGATGGCCGCGCGCGAGTTGACTGCGGTGAACGCGCACCCGGATTACGCGCCGTCGGTGTTAGATTTCTTGGTACCAATGGCGGTCCTCATGGGTTTCTGCATTGTACCGTGGTTGCTTGGCGGGTCACCGATGGTATTCGAAGGGTTTGGTTTAGCCGTCGTTGCGGCGGTGATCACGGTAGTTGTGCGTGGTATGCCAGTGGCCGATGCTTTCGAGGCAATAATTTCAGGCATCAAAGGGGTGACCATTGGGGCGGTTGTACTTGGCTTGGCGTTGACCTTGGCGACAGTGTCTGAGCAATTAGGTACCTCCGCCTATGTCATCGACGCTACCTCGGCTTGGTTCGAACGCGTTCCGTTTGTGTTGCCGAGTTTGTTGTTGTTGATTTGTATGATCATCGCATTCGCGATCGGCTCGTCCTGGGGAACCTACGCGGTAGTCTTTCCGGTCGCCATTCCGCTGGCCTACGCGCTGTCGCCGGATCCAACGTTTCTGTTATTGAACTTTGGCGCGGTCATGGGGGGTGCAGTCTTTGGCGACCAGTGCTCGCCGATGTCCGACACGACGATACTGTCTGCATTGGCGTGTGGTGCCGATCTCATGGATCACGTGTTCACCCAGCTGCCGTTAGCTTTGGCCGCAGCGGGCCTTGCGGCCGGCTTGTATTTGCTTTTGGGCGCCTGGCTAGTTTGAAAGGTCTTCGCTGACAACTGCGGGGTTACGCTTCAACAGGCAGGATCGTTCGCATCCCAACAGATCGCTAGAGCTGTTGCCGTACCAAAATCTCCATAGGCGGGCCGGGTGATGGTTACAACGGCATCAGCGGTCACAATCGACGTGCCACCGCTGAGCGTAATGCCTACCGTACCATTGGTAGCATCTTCCGCCGTATCGTAGACTAATGACCCCTCGGGTGAACCGAGAGTCGGGTTCTGGATTTCGTTGTTGATTACATCGACCCAGTCTTGTGAGCTAACCAAGTCCGCACTGATGTCCGCTCGAATACCGACACCCATCTGGATCTGCGCACGCAAGCGCTGCATCTCGGCGCGAGTGAAATCGATGGCACGTTCATAGTGAACGTTCACTTTCGCGGAATTCGACGTTTGGATATAGGCCTGATAAGCAGGCAAGGCGACTGCCGCCAAGATGCCGATAATGGCGACTACAATCATCAATTCGATCAGTGTGAATCCACGCTGCCGAGTGTTGCTAGGGGGGCTTATGAAGTGATGGTTATTGCAGTTCATTCGAAAAACCTTATTGTAAGTTCGCCGCTGTTGACCCATATGGATAAACCTATAAGGATAATTTACGGGCGTGTCCGTGATGGCATCGTCTGGCCGCTTAGCCTGAGCCGATGACATAGACCACAGTAAAGCTCAATGGCATTTTCGAGTTAAGGAACTACGTCGCAAAACCGATAAGACTGGCGAATCGGATTGCTCGCTCAACAGACTCTTTCGATGCCGGATTGGCCGCGTCCGGCTAATTCTACGTATCTAACACGTTGGGGTCGGTCGGAAAAAGCAGATTGGGACTCGGCCTGCAATGTCACGCCAATCGCCGTGGTCAGGCCATCAACCAGCGCAATGAGTCAGCGAATATCGCCCCGCCGTGGCGCGTGCTGTGACCTCCTTCGCCAAACACAAACCGGTGCTCATAGCCTGAGAATTTCAATGCTGACGCCATCTGTTGATTGGCCAACGGCCAGCTGCCGATCGGAATATCGAGGTCCATCGCACCGCTCGTGAGGAAGACCTTTATGGGTTTGCGCTCGGTGGTGCGCACTAAGTAGGGGAATTGGTGGCCACCCCGAATATTCACGAATGAGCCGCAATGGCTGAGCACGCGCCCGAACGATTGCGGGTGAAACCATGCTGCGGTGAACGCGCAGATCCCGCCGCTGGAGATGCCGCAGATCATCCGCCGCTCTTGATCGGTGGCTAATGGTCGCCCGATCTGTTGTTCAACGAAAGGCAGCACCTCTTCGATTGCAAAACGTGCATAGCGGTCGGTCAAGGTGTCGTATTCGACGCTGCGTTGTTGGCCACGGTCCGGGTCTGAATCTGCGCGCGCAACGGTTCGCGTTCCCGGATTCACAAACACGCCGACGGTCGGCCTGAGCTCGCCACTATGGATTAGCGTATCGAGCACCGCAGGCGCTCTAACCGGTCCGTCCGGGTTTACGTAACCACCGCCGTCTTGGAATAGCATTAAATCCGGAGGCTCAGATGACTCGGCAAGCTGGGCGGGTTGATAGATCCAGATGTCGCGTTGGGTTTCTCTATACAGCTTGCTTTCGTCCCAGCCAGTCACGTGTGTGACCTTGCCGCGCGGCGCGTCGGTAGCAGGGTTGGCCTCTGCACACGGGTTGTATTGATTGTCGCCAGGTTGCTGCAGGTACCTCTCGACGCCTTCGAACACATTGTTGCCATTGATCGTCTTGGTCCAACTGAACCGCTCGTGGAGCCCTAGCTTCTTATAGGTGTCCACGTCCATAGCGCGTGCACCGAAGGATGCAGCGAGTCCCGCGCCACCGACCAGTCCCATCGTGCTAAACCGGCGTCGGGTCAGTCTCGATTGATGCTCATTCATGAAGTGAGTTTAACCCACTAGGGCGGATGGATAAAATGTAAATGGGTGGTCATGACGGTGCTATGTCATGATGCGGCCATGGGCCGCATCCACCTCATCCAGGAGTTCAAGCGATGCTGTTTCACATTACTTACGAGATTGGCCCCGCTTGCCGTGGCGATGCGCAAGCGATCTTCCAGGAAACCGGAGGACTGCCACCTGAGGGCGTCGAGAAGGTGGGGCGCTGGCATTGCTCGGCAGGACCGAAAGGCTATATCGTTGCCAGCAGTAACGACGCTGAAGCCATTGCGTTGTGGTTGCAAGCATGGACCAAGTTAATGCGCTTTGACCTGAGTCCGGCGGTCGAAGACGAGCAATTTGCGCGCGTGATCGGTTAACCCCTCAAACATTACCGGCATAAGAGGTTGTTGTAAAAAACAGCCTCTCGTGCCAACCGATGGTTTTCGATCACAAGACGGTACAGTGTGACTATATTGCAGAATGCGAGAATGCGAGACTGCGGAATGCGAGCCAAAGATTGCAGCAGGCTACTTCGTGGGGCAGACTGGCACGATTGCCCACGGCTTGGCGCACTATCAATGGCTGAATTTTATACGCCCACGCAGCGGCTACTGCAGGATGAATTCGAAACGCGCGGACTGGCCGACCGTTTGGTCGACGCGATCGTCACAGAAGAACTCACGGCCGAACAAACAGCGTTCATCCATGGGCGCAACATGTTCTTTCTATCCACAGTTGATGCCCAAGGGTTCCCGTCGGCGTCCTACAAAGGCGGGGCACCTGGTTTCGTTCGCGTCCCGCGTAGCGGGTCTCTCGTGTTTCCCAACTACGACGGTAACGGCATGTTCATGTCGTTAGGCAACATCGAAGCGACAGCCAAAGTTGGATTGCTGTTCATCGACTTTGAGACACCGCAGCGCATGCGTGTGCGTGGCGGCGCTCGCTTGCTGTGCGATGGCCCCATGCTGGCCAGCTACCCTGGGGCAAACATGGTGGTCCAAGTCGACATCGAACGGGTCTGGCAGAATTGTCCGCGCTATGTTCACAAGATGCATGCGGTCGAACAGTCCCCGTACATCCCAGCTGACGACGGCAACGTGAAGCTTGCCCTATGGAAGCGGATCGACGCGGTTCAAGATGTGCTGACCAAAGCTGACCGTGCTGAGGCTGCATCCATTGGGTTAATCAGCGCAGAGGAATACGAAACGCGCGTCGTGCGCGGAGACGGATAAATAGCGGAGACGTGTACATAAACCTACGCCGATCTAATTCGTTGAGTCGGAACGAACACCAGCCTAATTTGGTGCCCAGGAGAGGACTTGAACCTCCACGGGGTTACCCCCACTAGCACCTGAAGCTAGCGTGTCTACCAATTTCACCACCTGGGCCGTGGATGGCGCACTGTACTTAAATCGATTAGATGGTGTCAATATTGCCCCTAAACCCAGTTAAGAACGCATTGCCAAAGAAAATCAAACAACGTTTATCGCAACCGAATCCGGTAACCGCACGCGAACTCCTGCTTTTGTTGGCCGACGGGCCGATAGCTTGGCGTGACCTTGTCAAGAAGAGTCGGCGCGACACTCCGCAAGAGATCAAGCAGCTGCGTTTGATGGTCAAGGGAATGCAGCGCAATGGCGAGGTGCAACGCGACCACACCGGTGACTACCATGCGCTGGCACCCGGAGCCGAGGTGGTGGGCAATGTGGTTGCGGTTAATAAGCGACTTTATGCGGATGGCATAGAACTAGAGTCCTCCCGCAAGCAGACTTTGCGCCCCGGAGATAAGGTCGTGGCGCGCGTCGTCGGCGATCGCGCACGCGTTGTTGACGTGGTGGCTTACTCTGACGAGCCGGTATTTGGCATTCTGCGATGGCGTGGCCGTTATCCGTTTGTCGAGGCGATGAGTACGATGTCCAAAGGCAAGATCTCGTTAGCCGATCCACCCAGTGAAAAAAGTGGCGCAAAGGACGGCGATACGGTCTCGGTTCGAGTGGTGGGTCGTGACCAGCGCGGGTTGGTCGGCGAGTTACTCGATGTGCTAGTCAGTGATTCGGTGGTTGATCAGGCTATTCGAACCACGATGCACGCCCAAGGCATCCCGACAGATTGGCCCAAAGCGGTGGACACGGCGGTCGCCGAGCTGCCCGCGTCGGTGGCGGCAAGCCGCTATCCAAACCGGCACGATCTGCGGGCGCTGCCGCTGGTGACCATTGACGGTGAAACGGCCAGAGATTTCGATGATGCGGTGTTTGCCGAGCAACAGGGTACGGGGTGGCGACTGGTGGTGGCGATTGCGGATGTGGGCCATTACGTAAAGCCCGGCTCTGCCCTTGACCAAGAAGCACAAATCCGCGGGACATCGGTTTATTTTCCTGGCCACGTTGTGCCAATGCTGCCCGAGGCACTGTCGAACGAACTGTGTTCGCTAAAACCAAACGTACCGCGCTTGGCGATGGTCTGTGACATGCGCGTGTCGAAGGATGGCCGCGTCGAGGGTCACGACTTCTATGAAGCAGTCATCCAATCCCATGCGCGTCTCACCTACGAAGAGGTACAAGTGTTTTTGGATGGCGCATCGATTGGCCAATCGCCACAAGTCAGGCTATCGCTGGGCACCTTGCATGATTTGTACCTGGCCTTTCGAGTCGCGCGTGAACAACGCGGGGGCCTAGATTTCACCAGCCGTGAGTGCGAGATCGAATTGCGCGATGGCCGGGTTCGTGCAGTGCAGCCAGTGGCTAGGGTGCAAACGCACCAGTTGATTGAAGAGGCGATGATCGCCGCAAATGTGGCAGCGGCCGAGTTTCTCGAAGCCCAAGAGGTGGTTAAACAAGAATCGGTATCGCTGTACCGTGTGCATGAGTCGCCAGATTTGTTGAAGCTCGAGGAGTTGCGCGAAGGGCTTGCCGTGACCGGTATCACACTTGAGTCCGCTAAAGCGAACCCGCACACGCTCAAGCAAGTTCTGCAGAAGCTGGGCGAGGTGCGTAACGGTTGGTTGTACGAACAGATGGTTTTGCGCTGCATGAAACAAGCGGTGTATACGCCCAACAACCAGGGCCATTTTGGTTTAGCGCTCGCGCGCTATATGCATTTCACAAGCCCGATCCGTCGTTACCCGGATCTGTTGGTGCACCGCGCGATCAAGGCTGTCCTGGCTAACAAGCCCGATAGCAAAAGGCATCGGGGTCAGTTGCCGGATATGGATAGCTTGCAGCAATTGGGCGAGCAATGCTCGCACACCGAACGTCGCGCGGAGACGGCAGGCTGGGCGGTCGACTCATGGCTGAAATGCGACTACGTAGGCCAACACATTGGCGAGGTGGTCGATGGGTTGGTGGCCGGGGTAACCGACTTTGGCATTTTCGTTGAGATATCCGGCTACTACGTGCAGGGCCTAGTGCATATATCGGAACTTGGCAGCGACTACTTTCATTTCAGCCCGCAGACCGCATCGCTGGTTGGCGAACGTTCCGGGCGCCGTTTTAGCCTTGGCGATGAGCTCAAGGTCAAAATTGTCGATGTCGATCCGCCGCAAGGACGGGTCGACCTGCAGATCGCCGGGTCTGCCCCTAGCAATAAAAACAAAGGGCGCAAACGTGGCTGATGTTGTCGGTATCCAGGCTGCACGGGCGGTCTTACGTGATGATGCTGGCCGCGCCCGCTGCCTATATCTGCAGCGTGGCCGGCGTGATGCGCGCTTTAGCGAATTGATCGCGTTAGCAAAAGAAACGGCTGTGCGTTTTCAGACCATGGATGCGACGTGGTTCAAACGGCGCCAGCAGGATGCGGCGCACCAAGGGGTGATTCTCGATTGCCAGGAATTAGAGATTGCCGATGAAGGATCACTGCGCGAGCGATGGCCAGAGCTGCCCGACGTGCCGTTGGTTTTGATTTTAGATGGCATTACCGATCCGCGTAACCTCGGCGCTTGTTTACGCTCTGCGAACGGTGCGCATGTCGATGTTGTCATCTTGCCGAAGCGTCGATCTGCGCCGCTAAATGAGGCGGCCCTGAAGACAGCGCAGGGCGGCGCTGAAAACCTGTTCATCGTTAATGTGACGAATTTTGCGCGCACGCTCGAATGGCTGAAGGCACAAGGGTTGTGGATTATCGGTGCGGATGATACGGCGAATATGGCGTGGCACGAGATGGACGCGCGTGTACCAGTGGCTGTGGTTGTGGGTAGTGAAGGCAAAGGTTTGCGGCGTCTGACCAAAGAACATTGCGACCAGCTGGTCGCTATCCCAATGCTGGGCTCAGTCAGTAGTCTCAACGTGTCGGTCGCGGCGGGAATATTGTTGTTCGAAGCCGTGCGTCAACGTAGCCTTTAGCGATACGCTACTTTTTCTCATTCCGTTGCGCTGCGCTCGCACATCCATGTGCTTTTTACCCCCGGCACGCTGAAGGCTCTTTTGGCCCAAAACCAACCGCCGGGTCGATTTTGCTTGGCCATCCTGTCTTAATCACTTGGAGCAGAATTTGGAGGCTGGTTTACAACAGCCTCCAAGCTAGCCCTGTAGGGCGTATTGCATCCGCAGGCGCGCACCCCTACAATGCGCGCCCCGCCCAGCAATGGGCGGGCAAACAAGCTAAATCCTTGCTTCACGTTTGGTTGTCTTGAAAGACGTAAAACCACCCAGCGGAGGCATCACCCACAAGGAGATTTGATGCGACATTACGAAATCGTATTCCTGGTTCATCCAGACCAAAGTGATCAAGTGCCCGGCATGGTCGAACGCTACCGCGCGATGATCGAGCGTGGCGAAGGGGTCGTTCACCGATCCGAAGATTGGGGCCGCCGACAACTGGCCTTTCCGGTGGGCAAAGTCCACAAAGCGCACTACATCATGCTCAACGTCGAAGTCACCCAAGCGGTACTCGATGAACTGGAAAGTGCTTTTCGATTTAACGACGCGGTCATTCGCAGCATGGTCATTCGCCGCAAGGGCCCGATTGTTGGTAATTCGAAAATCTATGATGAAGAGCTGAAGGACCAAGAGAAAGAACGCGAACGCGAGCGTCGTCGTGAAGAAGAATATGCCGCACGGGCCGCTTCAAAGCCCGATGAAGCGCCCGCAGCTGAAAAAGAAGACGCGGCCAAAGCACCC
>Ga0115002_10004469_pt1 | contig 16902 bp, 11 predicted proteins | sample ArcticOcean_MG_C_8_FD_89576 | JGI IMG/M metagenome (GOLD analysis project Ga0115002, IMG submission 89576) | Marine microbial communities from western Arctic Ocean - ArcticOcean_MG_CB11_86 | ecosystem: Environmental > Aquatic > Marine > Oceanic | place: Arctic Ocean: Canada Basin | collected... | reverse complement strand
GCCGCGCCCCTCGATCACCGGACCTGTCACGTGGCCGTCCTCCGATTCACTTGGGTCCCTGAAGCTGCTACCAACCAGCGACTGGACCCACGGCTTGACGTCTCACTGGACACCAGGTGAAATGGGGGCGCAGGCGCGATTGCAGACCTTCACCGATTCGGTGACAGCCTACGACAGTCAACGTGATCTCCCCAATGAGGAGGGCACGTCATCCATCTCGCCTTCTCTGCACTTCGGAGAGCTCAGTTCTCGTCAGGCATGGTGGGCAGCATTGCGCGCCGCCGGCTCTGCGGCAGAGCCCTGGCTGCGGCAACTCGCTTGGCGTGAATTCGCCCACCATCTGCTCTGGCACGAACCTGCCACGATCGAGCAGCCTCTGCGGCCCGAGTTCGAGAGGTTCGCCTGGGAACCCAACCCACACCTGCTGCGACGCTGGCAGCGCGGTCGGACAGGGTATCCGATCGTCGACGCGGGCATGAGACAACTGTGGGAGACGGGATGGATGCACAATCGGGTGCGCATGATCGCCGCCTCCTTCCTCGTCAAGGATCTGCTGCAGCCGTGGCAGGATGGTGCGGCCTGGTTCTGGGACACATTGGTGGACGCTGATCTTGCCAACAACACGATGGGATGGCAGTGGACCGCAGGGTGCGGCGCAGATGCGGCACCCTTCTTCCGCATCTTTAACCCTACGACGCAGGGCAAACGCTTTGATCCGGCGGGAGGATATGTGCGTCACTGGGTTCCCGAAATCTCCGGACTGTCGAACCGCTGGGTGCACGAACCGTGGAATGCTCCGGCTGATGAACGAGCCGCGGCCGGTATCTGCAACACGTATCCGGCGCCGGTTGTCGATCATAAACAAGCCCGGGAACGTGCCCTGTCCGCCTATCGACGAATCAAGTCCACTCCCTCATCGTAAAACAGAGGCCGTCAACGTGTATATCTACCAGCTTCGCACAACACAAACCCTACCGATCGACATCGACACGGCGTGGGCTTTCTTCTCCGATCCGAGGAATCTTCACAAGATCACACCTCCCGACATGGACTTCGTAGTCAAGTCACCTGTCCCGTCGCGAATCCATACGGGGCTATTCATCAGTTACCAGCTACGGGTACCACCTGGGTTTCCTCTGCGCTGGTGGACGGAGATCAAACATGTGGAGGCGCCGCTTAGATTTGTCGATGAACAACGCGCTGGTCCCTATCGACTGTGGTATCACGAGCATCGATTCACCGCGACGGATGAGGGAGTCGGAATCGAAGACATCGTCCACTACGCCCTACCCTTCGGCGTGTTGGGTCGACTGGCGCACTGGCTCTTCGTGCGTCAGCAGCTACGGCAGATCTTCAGCTTTCGACGTCAGGTGCTGGCTAACCACTTCCCAAGTGAACACACCATCCTTGCGACGGCAACGGCTTGAACGCCGCCGAGCGCCATAGCCTGACCGCCATCCCCGTCGTCGTGCTTACAGGGATCGGTAGCTCTTGGGCGGGGAGCCAAGGGGGCATTGTCATTGCGAACGGTCTGCCTGTGTTCGCTTTGTGTGGGATCGTTGCCTTCGCGCTGAACTGGCTCGTGTTCGTACACGCGTATCGCTCCAGGACAGAGCGCTTCTTCGACCTCACAGGCGGACTCACACACGCCGGTGTGATTACGCTGGCTCTCGTGCTGGCGGGCGAGCTTGACTCGCGATCGCTGATTCTCGGCGGTATGGCTATTGTGTGGGCGGGGCGCCTTGCCAGCTTTCTCTTCACGCGAATTCGTCGCGAAGGCTCGGATGGTCGCTTTGCTGAGATCAAGACGAGTCTTCTTAGATTTCTGTTGGCCTGGACGCTGCAGGGCCTATGGGTTCTGCTCACCCTGGCCAGCGCTCTGGCAGCGATCACAACCACTCATCACGTGCCTCTTGGCGCGTTCGCCATCGTGGGCACTCTGGTTTGGCTCTTCGGATTCGGAATCGAGGTGATCGCCGACCGGCAGAAGAAATCGTTTCGTGCCAATCCAGCAAACCGAGATCGTTTCATTCAGCACGGCCTGTGGGCGTGGTCGATGCACCCCAATTACTTCGGTGAGATCACGCTCTGGATCGGTGTAGCGATCGTGGCGTTTCCCACTCTTTCGGGCTGGCAGTATGCAACCCTGATCTCACCTGTTTTCGCCTACATCCTGCTGACGCGAATCAGTGGCATTCCGCTGCTCACCTCCCGAGGGGAGAACAAGTGGGGCCACGAAGCGGAATACCGTGCCTATCGCGAACGGACGTCGATTCTGCTGCCGCGTCCACCGCGAGCGCGCTGCTGGCCCGTGGTTTCGGCTCCCTCAAGCGTCGCTTCCAACATCTGACAAGCTCACGACTCGAGCGCGCCTGATTCGCTACCTGCAGCCTGGGCGATGCCACGCAGCATTCCGGCGAATACCAAGGCGTGCAAGGGGCAGACAACGATCCAGTATAGCAGCCCAGCAAGCCCCCGGGGGTCAAAGATGGCCGTCTGGCGAATTCTCGTCCGCCCCCCTTCGTCCTCGACGCTGAAACGGAGCCAGGCTCTGCCTGGCAGACGCATGTCGGCTTTCAACTGCAGGCACTGATCATGCTCAATTTTCTCCACCAACCAGCAGTCGACCACATCACCTTCCCGAAGCTCTGCCGGATCCCGTCTTCCCCTGGACATTCCCAGTCCACCGATCAGGCGGTCGAACCAGCCTCGCAGCGTCCACAAGCCATTCCAGGCATACCATCCGTTGTGACCACCGATCCGCCGAATGGGTGCGAAGGCTGCGGCGGGCGTTGCGTCGACGAGAATCGAACGGTCGTCAAAAAGGCGGTTGCCGACGCGGACACCACAGACAGGTGGCTGGGATGGCGCTTCCACTGCATCCACCCCATGTATCAGCGACTGTGCCTCCTCCTGGGCTAGTGCCGCGGCGATAGCCTGCGTCATCCCCATACAGCGCACATCGAACAGGCTCTCGGCAGCGTCCGGGTTCTCAACGACCGTCGGATGACGAGTGCTTTCGATCAGCGACCGGCCGACTCGGGCATAGACGGGCGTGACCAGTCCTAGCCAAAGGCCTGAGAGACGCGGTGTGAGCATGGGCACCTTGATCATGGCACGCGACAACCCTCTCTGCCTCGCATACTCGCGCATCAGATCGCCATATGAGCAGCGGTCAGCGCCACCGACTTCGATGATGCGGCCACTTTCGATGGAAACGGTCAGACTCTGCAACAGATAGTTGAGCAGATCGTCGATCGCGATTGGCTGTGCCTGAATCTCCACCCATTTCGGTGTTACCATCATCGGGAGACGCTCTACGAGGGCGCGGATCATCTCGAAAGAGAGGCTGCCCGACCCAAGAACGATGGAGGCACGCAACTCCAGCGTGGGGACATACGTTGCGAGAATCGCGCCGACCTCCTGCCGGCTGCGCAGGTGAGCAGACAGATCATCCCCACCGCCGAGACCGCCCAGATAGATGATTCTTCGAACGCCGGCCTGACGCGCGGCCCACCCGAAGTGATGGGCGGCGCGTCGATCCATCTCCTCGAAAGAGCCAGAGGAACCCATGGAGTGGACCATGTAGTAGGCGATCTCGATCCCCTCCATGGCCGGTTCGAGAGTAGCCGGCTGCAACAGGTCGCCCACGATCAGCGTTGCGCGGCTGCCCTGCGTAGATACGTGACGCCGGTCGCGGACTAGGCAGCGTACACGGACGTGGGGCAGTGCTTCGAGGTGGGCGCGTAACAGGCCACCGACATAGCCGGTCGACCCCGTCAGCAAGATATTCGTCGTCAGATTCATGGTCGGTACGCTGCTGGGTTCACTGCGTCGCATAGCCATCGACCTCTACCATCACTTCGTTGCGGCGAAGGAACCACGGCATGAAGGGCGGGTCATAGCGGGCAAGAATCGGTCGTCCGATTGGTTCGAGACCGTCGCCCCCGACGGCAGTGAGCAGTGCCTCGATCTGCTCTTCGCACTTCTGCTCAGTCCACCGACCAGAATAGGTTCGGACTGCCATCGTTCGCGGTTTCATCTCGCGCAGTCTTACCCGTGGGTCATCGGGCGAAGGAAGGGTCTCCATGGTGAATGCCCGTTCCATCACAAAAGCATAAGTGTAACCCTCAGCAGCACGGGACGCCGTCGGACGCACGTCATTGGAGACCTTCGTCGACGTGACTGGAGCCGTCATCTCCATCTTCTGCCCTGCCTTGTTGCTCCCGAAGATGTATCCTGCGAGCACCTTGAAGGCCTGATTTCCGGTACTGCTCAGATCCCCTTCCACATCTACTTCGGCCACCAGATAGACGGGATACTGGCGAACTTGGTAGCCGCTCTTCTGGGAGAGGATCCTGAATTCAGGTTCTTCCAGGGACATGACTGTCTCCGATGTCATGAGGAGACATATGATGAACGAGGCGATTGTTTTCATCTGGTTACCTATGAAGTCTGGGGATAGTTCACGTGCACGTTTGATCTTACTCGCGGCGAGCCGGATCACGTCACTTCCCGCATGAGTCACTAACTGACAGACCATAAAATAGATCAATGTCTATTATTTGTCTATATTTATGTTATTTTTCTCTGTATTGTTATAATTAGCTTTATTTACAGGTCTTTATAACTCTTATCAGCAATTGTTACAATGTGTTTAAATGGCTATATATTCGCCACTTTCGTGACATTACTTAGACGATATGTGCCATCTCTTCCGCAAGGGCAGACCGTTAAACGGTCCGCCGCAACACTTCGCAGAACCGTATACAGAAAAAGGGAAGATGGGCTTTCGCACATCTTCCCTTCATACAGTTACGGCTCGCTGTTAGGCGGGCTGCCGACCTGAAAATTCAGACCGGCGCTTTGAAGAGGTCTCCTCGCGGGGAGGATCTACAGATATCCGAGATCCTTCAACCGCTGTTCAAGGGCCCGCTTCTCTTGAGCCGTCTCCGCCTGCTCACCCCATCCGCCATAAGCTGAGCCCTCGACGATATCTCGGTAAGATCGATGGGGACCGCTATATCATCGCCTCGGCGCTAACCGACACGGTTGCGGACGATGCGTGTGTCGCGATCTCAATACTTGAGTAAATCGAAGGTAGCATCGTGAATCCCAGAAGCGGGAGGCATTGATCGCCGTCAATGTGATCAATCGAATGACGGCACTTGGCATGCCGGAATCAGCAAAGATTGTGGCGTGACACAGAGCGGCCAAACGGGAAGATGCGTCCCTGGCGAATCATGCAACAACACCATGAGGCCCTGGCCATGATGACAGATGCACAACGCTGCCACGCCGACACCGCCTGGCAGGCCTTCGGCCCCGGTGGCCGCAAGACCAACGACGTACCCGAGTTTGGGCCCGACCCGAGCTACCCAGAATTTCGGAACCTTGTATTTCGAGAGCACAGGGCATTTTTCTAGATACTCCGCATGACGTGATTTCCTACCTGGCCCGTGAAGTAGTCGATCACCAACCAGAGGCCTCGTACCGCCACGGCTCCAAGGATCATGCCGAGGAAAAAATGACGACTGCGGCGAAATAATGGTGTCCCCCCGTATTTCAGGATCAGAACCTTGATCAACCAGGCGAGCATGACACTGAACCAAATTTGATCCGTCACGCGCGTCGCCATGATCGGAAAGCCGATGGGGTGTAGCGGCCACCACAGGAATCGACTCTTCATCCACGTAAGGACCATCATCGCTGCCGCACCGATGCCGATAAAGCCCATCCCTTCCCAATACACCCCTGCCGGTTCCAGCGTCGTCGCCGCTGTGGCGTAGATGATCTTCGGATAGTGCAAGAAGAACCAACGGCTCGCGTTGACTCCCCCACCACGGTAGGTCATCTCCAGGATCGCCCACACCGATCCGGCCATGCCGAGAAACACGGCGATCACGATCGCCCAGAACACGACACGGCGACTGCGGCGATCCATGCCCTCAATCAGCTTTAGCCCATTAGCAACGATGCCCATCAGGAAGACTCGTACATCGGCAGCCACGACATAGCTGAGGGAGAAGTTGGCAATCGACGCAGATCCTAACAGCTTGGATCCGAGACCGAAGATCATGAAGTCCGGCACGGTCAGTGGCGTCAGGACGACGGCAAGGCCTGCTTCGGCAACAATTCTCGTTACTGCCAGGTAGACGATCAGAACAAGACTGACGAAGACGACACCCGCCCAGATCGGTGTGCCAAGAAACCAGAACCACCCGACCATGACGACCGCACTGATGACCAGGCCGAACACAGCCGACCGATACGTCATGATTTCATCGTCGTCGCTGAGCTCCGACTCGAGCCACAGGGCCTTGCGAACGACCTGCGTCAGGTGCTCCCGGGCCATCCATAGGCCGGAGAGAACAAACACGAGCAGCGCCCCAAAGCCCTGGTAGTTCATCAACTCCGAAACACCCACCGTCCACACCATCTGCTCCGGCGCCGCGCCGCTGTGAAAGACGAAGAGCATCTTTTCGAATTTGGCGAACAGCACAAAGCCCCAGATCCCCGCGGCAATGGCGGGGCTGATCAAATAAGCGAATCCCATCACCGTGAAGCTGACGACCATGCCCAGCGACTGCAGGCCCGGGAGAGGGATATTCCAGGCCGTCGTGATAACGGGGAACGCATCTAAATAGTTGTTGAGAGCAGTGAAGGAGCCAACGATCAACGGCAGGGACGCACCCATCCACATGACTCGACTCTTGAAGAAGGAGTTGACGAGATCTCCCTCTTGCTCCTCCCGAATCATCGCCTGTGGCACCTGAATGAGTGGATAGGCGAGTCGTTCGCGCTCGACCCATTGCCGCCGTAAAATGACGGGAATGCAGATCATGGCGGCATACATGGCCAGCAAAAAAACACTCCACATCAGCAGTGGTCGGATCCAGATCTGATACGGTACGGCGTGCTCAGGCCCGGGAAGCCCCTCGAAGAAGTGCTGATTGTGTTGGCCATCATTGACGACCAGGTCCGCCGGCAGATGTGGAAACAGAACCGTCGCCCAGTCATTGGTTGGATCAGCGTAGTAGAAAACACCCGCCATGACCGGCAGCAGCGCCTCACAGAGGCTGGTCGCCAACGACGATACAACCATGAGCATGATATAGACGACGATGAGTTCTGAGCGATTCAGTGCGAGAGTCTTCCCCATCGCACACAGAACCACATGCAACGCCAGGACACCCACAATGAATCCGGAAAACAGCAGACCGGGAGAATACGGCTGCAGCGTCTCAACAGAAGCGAAGTGAAGGGCAACAGCCGCCGTCACCACGGCAAACAGCACCACGGAGATCATCAGGCGTCCTGACAGATACTTGAGCAGGACATTGACACCTCCGATCAGGACAAGAAAGCAGAAGATGGCGCCAAGGGTGCTGAAATGGAGCGTCAGATAGCTGCCACTGATGATGATGTCCGCGTAATTAGCGGCGACGCCGAGGAAGAAGCTGAGGAAGGCACCAATGAGCAGCGCTCGCGCGTGAATGACCTGATGCTGCGTCGATTCCTGGTCAAGGACGGACGTACCGCGAACGGAAAAATAGCGTCTGAGATCTGTGGGAATGCCCAGGCTCATATCTACGCCAACACCTCAGCAGGAGCCACGACCTGCCGCGCCGTCTGCGCGTGTTCCTGTCTCAGATCTTCTCCCATCGTTTGCCAGATGAGAAACTGTCGGCGCAGCTTGATGGCGAAATCCTGGTTCAGGCGATGCCAGTGCGCCATCGGTCCACCGAGTCGCTCGATGTAGATCTCGACTTCATGGATCCCCTGCGTCTCGGATGGATACACAGAAATCTCCAGATACTGACTCACACCCAGATCGAAGGGCGCCAGCCACAGTCCAAGTTGCACAGATCGAATCTCCCCCGCCGCGGTCTGCCGCTTCACGATCCGCGTCTGTTCCGTATAGAGTCCCCCGACGGACTCGTCACTGTATGACGCAAATTGCGAATACAGGAATCCGCTCAGACTGTCGACATTGGTCGCATTCACCGTGAAGGGAAAGATGAAACGCATCACATCCCCTTCCGCCGCCGGGATCAACCATCTGCGCACAACGTCCGGCACGGCGATACGTGACGCTGCCACAGCAGGATATATTGCCGAGAGCAGGACCAGGGCGATGACGATCGTCGCCGACGCGACGGCGGCTGTAGAAGAATAGTTGAGAGAGACACCCGATAGCAGATCGAATCCCATCAACACCTTGCCCGTTCCCTGACCCAGCAGGTAACCGAACACAACACCGAGGACGGCGTAGACACAGGCTTCGGCGAGGAAGAGGAAGGATATATGCGTCGGTGCGAGTCCCACCGATGAATACACACCTATCTCTCTGAAGCGTTCGTATACGGAACCCATCATCGTGTTGAGTACGATGAGAGCCGCAAGGATCGCTGGCATGATCAACGCCCCAAGCCCTTGGATCGATGTGACACCGATCGATGTGTAGGACCACGCCCGTAGTTGCCCCACATCATCCGGCACACCCGCCCACAGGGTGAAGCTTGTTCGCGCCAGGAAGCGTTTGATGAGGGATTCTCCGTCAACATCATCATTGAAGCGCACGGCGATCGTGTAGTCGCGGGCGCCAATCGCTGCCAATCGCCTGTGTGGAACAATGATCAGACGCTGCGCCGGCAGGTGTCCGAACTGCATTGCCACACCCAGTTGTTCGAACTCAGTCTCCCCTTGCTGTCGGTCGACTTCCAGACCGGGGGTCATCAGAGCGTTGTATTCCTCCCTGACCGGGGTCAGGGACTCATCATTGAGATCATGGATCTGCTCAAAGAGATCTGCATCGAAGATGCCCCGCACTCGCCACTGGGTACCGAAGAACTCCACCACGTCGCCGATACCAACGCCCTCAGCGTGACGGGTATCGGTCGCCGGTGCGAGCTCACGGGCCAGCATTTGCGAGATGATGACGCTCCGCTCACCCTCCTCCTCGAACCAGCTCCCCTGCAGCAGAGAGCGGTCGATACCTGTGACCCGTGGTTCCTGTGGATCGAGACCAAGCACCGCGTCTGCTTGCGCCTTGTTACCAGAAGCCGAGATAGGGATCGCACCCTCTACGTCCTCGTGATTGAAACGCCAGGTTCGGGCGACGACGGTGCTCGTCTCAGCAAAATGAGAACGTATGTAGTCGATCGCGGGATCATCCCATGGCCACCAGTATGGATCTTGCAGAAGAACACCGGGATACGCCGCGTCCCGTTCGGCAGGGACGGACAGCGTCGTGATGCCTGGCACGAAGGACGTAAAGGACAGCACCGTGAAAGTCAGCAGTGTGATCGTCGCCAGTGTCAGATTCGTACGCAGCGCCCGCCGTCTCATGTTCGAGATTCCCAGGGCAAAAGCCGCATAGAGTGCACCCGACCGGCTCATCTGCGTCACGTCCGTGCCAACTCGGCGCATGCGACGTGCCATCATGAATGAGTTAAAGCGGCTCACGAGCAGAGCCATGACGAAGGCGCCCGTTGCACAGATGAACAAAGACAGCAAAATCACCAGCGGGCTCGCCAGGTCGAAGGCCGGGTGGACCAGAGATAGCAGCACCCAACTCACAAGAAACGTCCCCCCCAGTCCCACGAGTTGGCGATGGATGTCAGTGGAGGCGAAAATCAACTTCTCCAGGAAGAACACAGCCGGCAGTAACAGCCCAACAAAAAACACCAGCCCGGACACCACATCGTTCTGCGTACCCTTTACCTCCGGATAGGCACGATACTCCATCCCGAGGGCCTCGCGCGCAAACCGTGCATAACGTGCCCACTCTTGATTGTCACGTGCTTGTTTCGCCGCGGCAATGAGGTTGCCCGCTGTTTCATGCAGGCGCTCCACCAGAGGATTCTCGATGGCATACTTCCGCATCTGCCACAGACGTGATTCGTTGAGATTCCACAGATCGGTGGCAGACTGAAGGGTCACGTGTCTGATCAGGCCTTGCCCGATTGTTGCGAAGCCCCGCCCCCGCGCTTCCTCTCGCGCAGTAGCGGCCTCGTTGTTTAGCAGAACAATCGATCCATCCACCAACCGTAGAGAATCTCCAGGTGTCCCAAACAAGGCCATCTCCTCGGTATGGCTGGCGCTGTAACCGAACCTGCGTGGCGTCGTGCCACGTTTGTCGAGGACCTGCGTATCCCGGTCACCCATCGTAAAGAATCTTTGGGCGCTGACGCGCTCATAGAGATCAATCTGTTTGGCGGCAAACATGATGGTCGTCCACGCCGTCTCATCCGCTACAAGAGCTTGCTCAATCAAGCCAAGCTTCTGCGCTTGCTCTCCCCTGTCGGTGGCATACGTGACAGCCCCCGTAGCTGAATCGACCAGGTAGCCATGTAACCCGACGGTCATCGGTGGCATTCCCGAAAGACGATAGCTTCCCTTCTTGTCTGCCAGGGTCACCCACGGTCTCCAGAATCGCTCCAGATCGGGCACCAGCGCCGCGATGCCATGCCGAATCCCCGTGACGGCACTTGATCCTGGTGCTGGCAGTTCGCGCAGTGAACCACGGATACTCTTCAGCTGATCAGGAATATTCTGCTCGTGCCCGGACCGCAGGTCGGCTTCGTTGTGACCGTAGAGCTGACGATCGCCGAGTGCACACAGCAGGAGTTCGTTGATCAGCTCACTCTGCCCGTGCAAACGCTCTATGTCGACGAAAGGTGCTTGATCCAGCGGCGAGTCCAGGCGCAATCGAGGATCGTCGGCCGTCCGTAGTTCCAGGGCCAGCAGCCCGACATTTCGCGCCACCGTACCCTCTGTCGTCGCCTCTCCACCTGAGAAATAGCTCTCAATGGTTCGGCCCCGTGGCGGGCTGATCCCATTGATCAGCGACGCTCGGCCCGGCCCCTGACCGCCCTGTTGAATCTGCTTCTCATAGGCCATGAAATTGCGTGCCATGGGCAGGAAGAAGCGAGGAAAACGCGGCTCCTGCTTCGTGTTCCAGAGGGCAACGCGATCACTGTGACTGGACAGATCAAGGCCGATGAACAGAGAGATATCGAGGTCGCACGACATACGTGCCCTGAAGAGGGGGACCTTGCGTGCGTAGCGGTTGACGAAGTCGACGATCCCCGCTTTGCGCACGAAGTGGGCACCCGTAGCCAGCAGCAGCACGGAGCGACCCGGCGGATGCTCACGCAGGTAATGGGCGAACTCGATCAGTGCTGCAATCGAGACGGCACTCTCGGCAGAAGGAGTGAGTCCAGGAACGACGGACGTGCCATCATAGTAGGCGGAGACGACGACGAGCTCGTTTTGCAGCTGCGGATCCGTCCCGGGAACAACACCCCAGATGTTCTGGGTCGTGTGTTGCTCCCAGTCCATGCGCGCCTTGAGTCGAATTCTCACCGTTTCTTGGCGCAGCCGATCCTTGAGTCTCTTCCCGGCTTCTGCTTCGATCCAGAATCGAGGCATGTTGACAGGCGCAATACTCCACTTGTCGCGAGTCTCTTTGATCGTCGTCTCATCAGGCGCGATAAACACAATCGCCCGTGCCCCAAGCGACGCCGGCGTCCGCCAACGATGAGCGGAGTTGAACTCCATGAGCACAACCTGCCCGTCGACCTTATGCCCTTCCAGATCTTCGTAGAGACCGTGCCCACCGTAGATGAGTTCAGACTCGATGCCTTCGCGGGGCACGGTGCTTGTTCTGACCAGATTGGGCCACAGTGACCAGAGGGGCAGCACGGCCCCGTCCGTCAGAAGATCGGTCCCATCGGCCAGAAGGTGCAGGGAGGCACCCTTGTCGATTGGTACTGTGACCAGAAAGGGATCCCGCTGGATCTTTTGCACACCCGCCGCGGCGAACTGCTCCTGCACATAGCCGGCGGCGTAGGTATCCCCCGAATAACCCGCCATGCGTGAGCCGTGTGTGGAGAGCTCCACGATGGTTTGTTGAAGTCTCGTCGGGTCTGCCAGGCACGGGATGGTCATCAAAAGCGTGCATAGGCAAATCAGAAGTTTGGTGGATTGGGTCAGGCTCATGAACGCATGAAAGGTCTTATGCACTCCTGGGACAACTTCTTCCAGTGCCGATTTGTCCACAGCGTCCGACCAGGTGGTAGGTTGCATCCAATTGAAGTCACCACATCCGCAACCATTTGGAAGCCACAGCAGCGATCCAGATGTAAGCCACGGGCAAAGCAGCCAACCCTGTGTCGCGGAAAAGAGTGCATCCCGTGCTGTTTTGATCGTAATGAAACCGACCATGGCCCCCCGTGACTGGGGCACTCGAAGGACTGCCCTTCCGCATCCCCGCTCACGGCGCACCCCAAATGCCAGCATCTTGAAAGCAATGCGAGAGAATCTTCCGCATAGAGATTCTTGATGTAGATGTCCAGAGGTACACGCTTCGTCTGCCCGGCGTGCGCCTGCGTCCCAGAGCATTCGACAGGAAGGTGGCGGTCATTCCCACTCCGCCAAGCACAAGAGAGCCGGCACCGGCCAACATGACGGCCAGTATCTATCGCCTTGTGTCGTGAGTGGGTGTTGTCGAACAGGAACAGTTCGTGGATGCAATGGCGTCGGAGCCAGTCATGATCCGGTCACCTGAAGTCGGGGTAGCAGTTACCTGATCACCCCTTCGATGACGACCGAGTGGATCGGGATTCGTCCGGAGTCTCCCTTGCCGACTCGGGAAGGCTCGGGCTATGTTTGACAGCCCTTCCCGGGCAGTCATTTTGTCGGCCCCCACCATCGAACACTCATCGCGCCAAGGAGAGCATCCATCATGCTTAAGGCTGTGTACGCCCCGGCGCTGCTTGCCCTACTCGCGACCCCGGTCTTCGCCCAGGGCGAGAGTGGCATTCAGGCACACCTGACGGCTCTCGATAATCTCTTCGGCGATACAGTCCGGCTCATGGAAACCTTCTTGTTCGCCGATTTTGGCACAGGCTTTCCACTGGTCGTCGGTGTTCTTCTCGGTGGGGGAATCTACTACAGCTTTTACTTCCGCTGGCTGTCGGTCCGTGGCTTTCGGCATGCCATCGATGTCATCCGCGGTCGTTACGATGACCCCAAGGATCCTGGCGAAATCAGCCACTTCCAGGCCCTCTCGAGTGCGCTGTCCGCGACGATCGGACTGGGCAACATAGCGGGTGTGGCCATCGCCGTAAGTCTCGGTGGCCCCGGGGCGGTGTTCTGGATGATCGTCACCGCCGTTTTCGGCATGTCCTCGAAGCTCGCCTCGTGCACCCTGGCGATCATGTATCGACGCACATCCGACGAAGGTCGCATCTCCGGTGGCCCGATGTATTATCTCGAAAAAGGACTCGCCCTGAAGGGCAAAGCCGAGTTCGGGCGCACCCTGGCCGTGATCTACGCCTTCCTCACCATTGGTGGTTCCTTCGGTGGTGGCAACATGTTTCAGTCCAACCAGACTCTGGAGATCCTGTCGACGCTGTCTCCATGGTTCAAGCAGAACAATTGGATCATGGGAATCCTCATGGCCTTCTCTGTCGGTCTCGTCATCATCGGCGGTATCCGTCGTATCGGCAGGGTGACATCGAAGATCGTCCCGGCCATGTGCGTCCTCTATGTCGTGAGTTCACTGTTCATCATCCTGTCGAATATCACGCTGATCCCGTCGATGCTGGTCCAGATTGTCCGTGACGCTTTCACGGGGCCCGCCATGTATGGTGGTTTCTCCGGCGTCGTGGTCATCGGTATTACGCGTGCCGCCTTCTCAAATGAAGCCGGACTTGGCTCCGCCGCTTTCGCGCACGCCGCTGCCAAGACCCACGAGCCAGCACGCGAAGGCATGGTGGCCATGATAGGACCCTTCATCGACACAATCGTCATCTGCTTGATGACGGCCCTCGTCTGTATGATCACAGGCGCCTATCAGTTACCCGAGTTTCAGTCAGGGGACTTCATCGTTGGCGCAAGCATGACGGCCGCTGCCTTTGATTCGGCCATCCCCGGTGCTCGTTATGTGCTGGCCATCGCCGTCACGCTCTTCGCCTACTCGACGATGATCTCGTGGTCCTACTATGGCGAACGGGCCTGGGAGTATCTCTTCGGCCCCGGCACGATCATCCTCTACCGCATCATGTTTGTCACCTTCGTCTTTGTCGGCGCCGTGACAGCCCTCAACAATGTGCTCGGTTTTTCCGACATGATGATTCTGGGCATGGCCTTCCCGAACATCATTGGCGGCATCATCCTGAGTCCGCAGATCAAGGAAGTTCTCGAAGACTACTGGAAGCGCCTGCAAAGTGGGGAGATGAAGCCGTACCGTTGATTATGGACCAGATAAAACTCGGCGTCATAGGTCTCGGTGGTCGCGGTTCAGGATTGGCTGCCCTCGTAGCAGATATGGCAGACGTCCACATCGCCGCAGTGTGCGATGTCTATCAGGATCGTATCGACAAAACGATCGAGCGCCTTGCGCCAAAGCAGGAACATCCTCCTGAGGGCTACCTCGACTATCGCCAGTTGCTGGCGCGAGGTGACCTGCAGGGCGTCGTCATCGCTTCGAGTTGGACGACCCATATCGAAATCTCTCTGGCTGCTATGCGCGCCGGCATCTACGCGGCCTCCGAAGTGGGTGGCGCATCATCCATCCAGGAATGTTGGGATTTGGTCCGTGTCAGCGAAGAGACAGGCGTGCCCTTCATGCTGTTGGAGAATTGCTGCTACGGACGCGAAGAGATGGCCGTCCTCAACATGGTCAAGCAGGGCTTGTTCGGTGAGTTGATCCATTGTCAGTGTGGTTATGAACACGACTTGCGTTCCGAGATCATCCGCGGTACGGAGAATCGCCACTACCGCCTGAATAATTTTACCTATCGAAATGCTGATCTGTACCCGACCCATGGCGTCGGCCCTATGGCGAAGATGCTCAATATCAACAAGGGCAATCGTTTCACGGCCCTCGTCTCCATGAGCAGCAAGGCCCGTGGTTTGCATGAATATGTCGTCGAGCATTTGGGGCCAGAGCATTCACAGATCGACACCCAATTCGCTCAGGGCGATATCACGACCACCATGATCAAATGTGCCCGCGGTGAGACGATTCTACTGACCCATGATTGCTCTTTGCCACGGCCATACTCCAGGGGGCAACGAGTTCAGGGCACCCTGGGGATCTGGATGGAAGACAAGAATGCCCTCCACTTCGATGATTTCGACGGCGAGCGCTGGGCACCTATGTCGGAGTATCTGGAGAAATACGATCATCCCGTCTGGCGCGACTTCATCAACGATGGCGTCCGTGGTGGCCACGGCGGGATGGACTATCTTGTGCAGCGATCCTTCATCGACGCGATCAAGGCCAGCCGGCAAACGCCGATCGACGTATACGACTCGGTCGCCTGGATGGCGATCACAGCCCTGTCCGAAGATTCCATCGCATGCGGCAGCGCACCTGTGCCGTTCCCCGACTTCACCAATGGCAAGTGGATCCGCAATCAGCCCGTGGCGGACAACTATTGGTCGCTGGACGGTTTATCGAACTGACAATGACACACAAACAATGGTGAACATGAAACGATTGATAACAAGTGTTGGTGCTCTGCTGATGCTCGCTGGCACGGTCTGCGCCGAAGCCCCGGCAGGTATGGTCATGTATTTCGAGTCTGGAGATGAGGTCTTTCTGCTGTTGGCAGAACACGCTGGCAGCCAGAGAGGTTGGGCAGGATTCGGTGGCGGTCCGCGACCAGGCCAAACCATGGCCGAGACAGCGGCGCACAAAGGCGAAGAAGAATCACGAGGCTACTTCAAGCGTGCCGATCTACTGAAAATGATCAAAGACAAGTCACCGATCATGGATGGTGATTTCGCTTCGTATTTCGTGAAGGTGGACTTTGCTCCGGCGCCTGCCGTGATGCAACACGCCGTACCCGAGGACAACGACGCCTATCTGGAGCGCAGCACCTTTGCGTGGATTCCCTACGCCGCCGTCGTCCCCCATCTCGGCCAGCCCATCGATCGCAAGAAAAAGCACATGATCGACGCCGCCTATCTTCCGGCCGGCAGTGAGACCCAGTGGTTCTGGCCGATCTGGCTGGGCAACATGCAGAAAGCGGCAAAGTCAGGATCGCTGCCCTGGCAGCAGCAACCCTGACCTGCTATTGATATCGCGCCGTTGGTTAGTACTGCGCCGTCAGTTCCAGTCTTGTTGAGCTGACGGCGTGGATCATTTCGACACTGCGTCCGAAGCGATCTACTGATCCCATCACTTCGCCGCCCTGCACGTCGAGTTTGCCAAGGGTCCGACCTCGCCAATGTCGGGGCAGAGCGAAGGCAAAGGGGCCGCCTTTACCGGCAAAGGTCGCCGACAGTTGGGCCTCTTCCCAGCTCATTGACTCACACTGCCAGGTCTCCCGCGTTTCCAGGAATTCGAGCCACTGATCGAAGGACCAGACGGGCATGTGTCGCTCAACCGCTTGTCGCACCAGGGCCAAGCCCTGATCGCGCGAGAATCTCACCCAGTTGGACGGGTGAATGCAGGTTGCGTGGGGAACATGAAAGCGCTGCACCACATCATCCAGCACACGCGCCAAGACTGATTCCCACAGATCTGCAGACATGCGGAAGGAATACGGCACGATTTCTGGGCCGAAGTAGACGTCGTCCATCGTGTGTGTGTGTTGCTGGCGCACGGACAACAGGTCACCGCCGGGATCACCATAGCGCATGGGCATTGCTGCCCCGAAAGCGGCATAGGGCGCATAGCCGCGGTCCTTCAGGAAGGTGCTGCAGAAGTAGTTGCCCTCCATCCCCACGCCACACGCCGCCATCGCTCTGACAGGTTCCAGATAGCCTGCCCAGGCGACACAGTGATTACGCAACGTCCGCGCCGGCGCGCCGAACATCTCCTTGAATTCATTGATCTGCCGCACCATCTCTTCCACCCTCGCTGCAACAGGTGCGCCATCG
>Ga0115002_10004466_pt1 | contig 16907 bp, 12 predicted proteins | sample ArcticOcean_MG_C_8_FD_89576 | JGI IMG/M metagenome (GOLD analysis project Ga0115002, IMG submission 89576) | Marine microbial communities from western Arctic Ocean - ArcticOcean_MG_CB11_86 | ecosystem: Environmental > Aquatic > Marine > Oceanic | place: Arctic Ocean: Canada Basin | collected... | reverse complement strand
TTTTGACAGTAGCAATGCTTGCCCATGCGCATCGCCATCAAAGCCGCGGCGGCATGATTGTGATCGGGCGTGCTCACTGTGACTGCGTCGATGGTGTTACCCAACTCGTCGAGCATCGTGCGGAAGTCGTAGTACTTTTTTGCCTCAGGGTGACCGGCGGCTGCCTTGGCTAAGGTGCGGCCATCAATATCGCACAGCCCCATGATTTTGCCGTGCTTCGCAGCGTCGGCCAAGTCGCTTGTTCCCTTGCCACCCACACCAATACAGGCAAACTGAATCTGCTCGTTAGGCGATTTGCCCAGTGCGGTGCTGCTACCGCCCGCCACCCAAAACCCAACGGTGGTTGCGGCCGCTGTCGCCGAAACTGCTGCCGTAACTGATGCCGCGCCCGTCTTTAAGAATTGACGTCGATTTCCAGACTTTTCCACGGTGCTTTGCTCCACAACACAAGGTCTAATTGATGCAATCGATTTGCCCGGCGTGCCAGGTAGGCTAGTCAATTCACAGGGAAGAACTTCGTCATCATATCTTCCCTAAATTGGGATGCAAGCTGGGATCTTTTTTACTCCAGAAACCTCGCAGGAAATATTCTTTTAATTTTTTCAGCGATTGTTCGTAATGCCGCCAATCACCGACGGTGCTGGAGCGGGCCCGGTCGTTGACGCCTACTTTCCTGAGCTGAAAGAGGCTAGAATCGCGGTAAGAATTTCGAGAATCTTTCACTCGCACAATCCGTCTGGCCAACGTCGCATTCCGCTTCACCACAGCAAGAAACATAGGATCGCCATGCAACCGCGCTACGACACTCCTCAAGGAGTATCTTTCAGAGATTGCCTCGCTAGGAGCTGCCTGGCACTGCTGCTAGCGTTTTCGCTAAGCTGCCAGCCCTCTCACCAATCGGTGGAAAACCTCGCACCTGAGCCAACACATGAGTCGACACAAGACCCAACGGCGAAAACCTTGACAACGGTGAACAAGGCGGCGACTCAGGCCCCCGCATCCCCGTCCCATGCGAAGGACGATACACAGAGCGTTAAGTCACTGCAGGAGTTGGCAGCAAAGTTGAAACGAAACGACGATGGCAATATTGTGACCGTCGATTTAACCGCTGCCGCGGCGACTGATGCCATCGTAAGTTCCCTGCGAGGACTTCCCGCGCTGACCACTGTGCTATTCTCCGGAAGAGGCATCACGGACCAGGGGGTGGCTGCACTCGGTGAATTGAAACAACTCAAAGAGATTGGTTTGGAGAAAACCGATATCACAGACCGGGGGATGGCACACTTGGCAAATCTTCAGGACCTGCGTTCCCTCAGACTGTCTTTGACTTCCATCTCCGATACGGGCCTGGCCCAGCTCGCCGGCTGTACTCGACTCAGCCATCTCAAGTTACTGCGGACCAAAGTGTCGGATACGGGACTGGCGACCTTGGCAAAGCTCTCCAATTTACAAACACTGGATCTGAGAGATTCGCTGGTGACCGACAAGGGACTGGCCCATTTGGCGGGCCTCAAGAAACTTCGAGGTTTGCTGCTTACCGGCCAACGTGTGACCGACGTCGGAATCGCACATTTGGCCGGCTTGAGCGAGATGAAACAACTCGGATTAGATGATACAGGAGCCACTTCGGCAGCACTAACCGTCGTATCTCAGTTTCCAAAACTTGAAGAATTGTTCTTAACGCGCGCATTTATTACCACGGACGGATTCAAGCAGTTAGCTGGCATGCAGGTTTTGCGAAAACTCCGTGTGCGAGACACGCCGATTACCAGCGCCGATTTGGCGTTTCTAGGGCAACTGCCCAACCTTCAGGACCTGGACCTTAGCGAAACCTATATCGGAGATGAAGGTGCGCAGCACCTCAAGCAAATCCATGGCCTGAAAAACCTGAACCTCTGGTCCACGCGCATTGGCGATTCGGGCGTCGCAGAATTGACGGGGCTTCTTAACCTTACCTGGCTGAACCTCGACAAAACGGCGATCACGGATGCAGGCCTCGATAGTGTGAGCCAATTAAAGCAACTTACTTGGTTGCATCTGGGATCCAACGCGCTCACCGACATTGGGGTCCTCAAATTGACCGACCTCAGCAAATTGAAATATCTCAATATCACTTTCTGCAATGGTGTCACCGATGCCGGCCGGGCTGAACTGAAAAAGAGTTTGCCGAACACCAAGATTGCAATGTGAGCGTCTGCCGCGGGCTGCCTTTCTACCCGGTCAGATCCGAAAAATATCGCGATAATCACCGGTCCCTACCAGGGCGTTATTTCACAGTTGTTCGCCGGACCAACTCACAAAACCTTCAATGGCTTCGTACTCGGCCAAGCCCAGTTGGTCGTAAAGCAAGGCAGTGGCGCGGTTACGATCTTCGGCCCTTTGCCAAAATTCTCTGGGGTCTGGCCCGGGAAATAAAGCCTTGTCCTTTTGCGATTCGTGCTTGAAGATGGCCACCCGTTTGCGGAGCAGTTCCAGTGGGCTGAGCGGTACTGCCATTTCGATCTGGTGTGGACTCCACTCTTGCCAGGCACCCCGATAGAGCCAGACCTCGCACTCGGCGAACCAATCGTCTTGCGCTACCTCGGCACAGGCCTTGAGCACTGCGGCGAGACAAGTGCGATGGGTTCCATGAGGATCGGAGAGGTCGCCTGCGGCATAGACTTGGTGCGGCTTAATTTCACGGAGCAAGGCGGTGGTAATGCGAATGTCCTCTTCGCCAAGCGGTTTTTTTCGTACCCGACCAGTCTCGTAGAATGGCATGTCCATAAAGTGCAGCTGCCCGGCGGGCACATTGCAGCAGCGGGTCGCGGCGCGTGCCTCGGTGCGGCGGATTAAGCCTTTGACGGTCTGTATCTCTTGGCTGTCAATCTGCCCCGGTCGTTTGTTGGTGAGGAACTCGTCAACGTGCGACTCGAGTTCGGCGGTGCGCGCCGGATCGATGCCGAATTGCTCGTTGAATCCCGCGACGAACTCGACGAATCGAATCGCGTCATCGTCAAAGACCGCGATGTTGCCCGACGTCTGGTAAGCGACGTGGACTTCGTGGCCTTGATCGACCAAGCGAATCAGCGTACCTCCCATGCTGATCACATCATCATCTGGATGAGGCGAGAAGATGAGGACCCGCTTGGGAAAGATATGATCATTGGGGCGGGGCCGGTCGCCTGACTGTTTGTGCTGCGCGGGTTTCCCGCCCGGCCAGCCGGTGATCGTCGCTTGCAGTCCGCGGAAAACCTTCAGATTGAGATCGTAGGCGCTGCCGCTGGTTGCCAGCAGATCTTGTAAGCCCTCTTCGTTGTAGTCCTCGGCCGTGAGCTTCAAGAGCGGCTTGCTAAGCTTTTTTGCCAGCCAGATGACTGCCTTCGAGATCATCCCGTCGTCCCACGGGACAGAGCCCAGCACCCAGGGCTCACGACATCGGGTAAGTTGCTCGGCGGCCGCTTCGTCGAGAACTATTTGGGCGCTCAAGTGTTCCTGCAAGAAACTTGCCGCAATACTCGTCGAGATCTCGCCTTCCACCGCCCGCTCGATAACAGGCGCTTTTCCCTCGCCCCAGGCCATCAGTACGACTTGCTTGGCGTCGAGAATTGTGCCGACACCCATGGTCAATGCTCTGCGCGGAACATTTTCTTCGCCAAAGAAATCGCTAGCGGCATCGCGACGCGTGATGCGGTCCAGCGTAATCAGCCGGGTACGGCTCGTCTTGCCGGATCCGGGCTCGTTGAAACCGATGTGCCCGGTGCGGCCGATTCCCAAGAGCTGCAGGTCGATGCCGCCGGCCTCGACAATCCTTGCCTCGTACTTCTGGCAATATTCGCTAACTTCTTCCTCGGGCACCGTACCGTCGGGCACATGGGCGTTTTCGGGTTTGATATCGACATGGTCAAAGAGATGTTCCCTCATGAAGCGAACATAGCTTTGCAGCGCTTCGGGCTGCATCGGGTAGTATTCGTCGAGATTGAAGGTGACGACGTTCTGAAAGCTGAGGCCTTCCTCGCGATGTAGCCGGATCAACTCGTCGTAAACCCCAGTGGGCGTGCTGCCGGTTGCGAAACCGAGGACACAGAGTCTTTTTTCGGAAGCACGGGTGCGGATCATCTCGGCAATTTGTTGCGCAACTGCCCGGCTAGCATCTTGCGCATGTGGAAAAACGCGACACGGGATGCGTTCAATTTTTTCGACAAGCGTAGAATTCATTGGATTTGGCACAATCGTAAATAGGGTTTAAACGTAAAGTCAACTATTGGTTAAAAGGTTCTGCGATTCCAATCGGCAGATTTCGATTGCGTCGCGCGCCAGTTCGCACGCCAATGCACCGGGCGAGGCATCGCCCGAGACGACCCGCACGGCGTGCCCCAGTTCCGCTTCGAACGCATGCATCGGGTCGCCATCGCCCAGTGTCACACGTCGCGCCTGACCGCTCTTGTCGAGAATCGTGGGGGGGCACAAGTAACCGGCCTCGTCCCGGCCATCTTCCAGTTTCTGCACTGCGAATTCGAACATCAAGGTCGCACGCTCCAGCCGAATTTCAAAGCCGTGTAAGAACGGCCGGCCCGCCTGCCGGATACAGCCACAGGTCGCGTGTGCAAAACATTTTGAGCCGGCAAACTCAAAGACCGAGTGCCAGTCTTCTGGCAATCCGTCGCGTACGGAGCCGCAGCTTGCTACGCGAGTTGGCATGCCAAGGACCAGCCGGATGAAATGGGCATCATGCACATGCAAGTCGAGCATCGGCCCACCCACCGATTCGGCGGACCAGTAATTTGCCAGCCAGTCGGGATCGGAGATCACTCGCTTGAACGATCCGCCCAAGAGTCGACCGTGTTTTTCCGAGCCGATCTCTTGGAGTGCCCAGGCATATTCTGGAAAGAAAGGTAAGACGTGGCCCACCAAAAGATGGCGATCTGCACGGTTCGCAGCAGCGACCATGCGATCGCAATCTGCAACGGTCATCGCCATGGGCTTTTCGGTAAAAACATGCTTGCCCGCAGCAAGTGCTGCCAGCGCCACCTCAGCATGGAGAAACGGGGGTAGCGTGATGTCGACCAAGTCGACTTGGGGATCGGCAATCAACTCTTCAGCAGATGCATAAGTTGCAATGCCGGACAGGTCCATCTGCTGGCCCGGCGGGCCGAAGTTGCCGCGGACACTTGTCCAATCTCCGGTCAGTAGTTCGGGCCTGGTATCGCAGACCGCAACGACTTGCACGCCTTGCAACTTCTGGTAGGACAAGTAATGCACCATCCCCATAAAGCCTAAGCCAACAATCCCAACACGCTTCATAAGAGTGTCTCCTTTTTCAAAAAAGCAATCACTTGAATTCTCGGAGCCGTGTCTCGGAATCAATGACGATGCATTCCAGACCGACCATTTCTGCGTAATCTTCCAAATACTCTGTGGTCAGCGCTTGGCTGAAAGTGGGGTGGTGCGAACCGCCGGCATAAATCCAAGCGACCGCGGCGGTTGGCAAATTGGGACGGGGTATCCAAGCCACCAGCCCGATGCAGCTAGGCTCGTTGTTGGCCGACTGACAAAGATCGAGGTTCGCCTGGCAAACCTGCTCTTTGAGTTGTTCAAGCATCGGCTGATCCTTTACGGACGCGGTCACGAATGGCAATTAAGTCCTTCATCACGTGGGACAATGAACCAGAGAAACTCTCCGTGCCAAACGCGTCGTGCAAGCTGCGGTAGATCTTGTACAGCTCCTGATAGGCGGCAACGTTTTCGGATACCGGATGGTAAACGACGTCTTTCACCCCCGTCATTTTGGCTTGAGCCGCCTCGACCGTAGGATGCGCACCAGCGGCCACGGCACCAAAAATTGCGGCTCCCAATGCACAGGTTTGAGCCGACCGACTAATTCGCATCGGTCGGCTGCAAACGTCGGCATATATTTGCATCACCAACGGGTTCTTTTCGGCAATGCCGCCACAATTAATGACTTGATCGACTTGGACACCGTATTCATCGAAGCGGTTGATGATCGTTACTGCCCCGAAGGCAGTTGCTTCGACGAGCGCGCGATAAACTTCGGCGGCGGTCGTATGCAAGGTTTGTCCGACGATCAGGCCGGTGAGCAACGGATCGACCAGAATGGTGCGGTTACCGTTATTCCAATCAAGCGCAACCAGCCCAGACTCGCCCGGCTTCAGCTGAGCAGCGTGGGCCGAAAGTTTTTCGTGCGCCTCCGACGGGCCCCCATACTCTGCAGGTGAAAGTTGCTTGACAAACCAATTGAAGATATCTCCCACAGCTGACTGGCCCGCTTCCAAACCGTACATATCGGGCATGATCGACTCGGGCACAATACCGCAGAGGCCCGGTATGTCAGGCAACTTATCGGTCATGGGGGCGGACATGCAATCGCACGCACTCGTTCCCATGACTTTTACCAAGATACCCTTGCCACATCCCGCACCAACCGCACCCATGTGGGCGTCGAACGCGCCAACTGCCACCGGGATTCCCGCTGGTAAGCCCACTTTGTCAGCAACTTCGGCGGTCAACTCACCTGCTTTGTGGTTCGAAGCTACGGCAGGCGTCTGATAACGAAACCGCGACAAGCCCGACTGGAGCGATTCGAGGAATTCGCCGCTCGGCAAACCGCCCCATTCGCTGTTGTACATCGCCTTGTGCCCAGCGGCGCAGATGCCTCGGGCCATGGTGTCGGGATCGACATTGCCCGTCACCTGCGCCGGCACATAGTCGGCGAGTTCAACCCAACTATGCGCCGCCGCTGCCACATCGGGAGCGGTGCGCAGGCAGTGAAGGATTTTCGACCAGTACCACTCGGAAGAATAGGTTCCCCCGCATTTAGCCAAATAGGGAAAGCCGCCCTTCGTCGCTTTGCGAGTGATCTCTTCTGCCTCGGCGTGCGAAGTATGATCTTTCCATAACCAGGCATGGGCGGCGAGATTGCTTTTGAATTGATCAAGGGTTGCCAGCGCCACGCCATCCTGGTTCACCGGAATCGGCGTGGAGCCCGTGGTATCGACGCCGATGCCGATCACCTGGCCGACTGAGAATCCGTCAACGCTTGCTGAAGCGCGCACTGCATTGGCCACCGATTGGTAAAAACCCTCGATGTAGTCGGCCGGGTTCTGCCGAGCCAAATTCGGGTCTGCTGGGTCGAGTAAAATGCCAGCATCGCCGCTCGGATAGTCGAATACCGCCGTGGCGATTTCGTCGCCCGAGGAGATGTCCACAATCAAGGTTCGGACACTATTGGTGCCGTAGTCGACGCCGATTGCGTATTGCTTCATAACTAACCTGATCTATAGTTAACCGCGTTCCATATCAGGCACGAGAAACGGTTCGCGTTGTTTCCGCGAACGTAGTTCGTTGGCCGCGTCGCTATTGGTAAAGGTCTCTTTGTCGGTGTCGAGTTCCAACCACGGCCCCAGCGTAATGGCTCCCGAATCGCTATCGATGTCGACATCGTTGGCGCGGAGGTGAGAGGTCATGCGTTCAAAAGAATTGGAGAGCAGGGGATTTCCGGAGATTTTCTCGGCAATCGCCTTGGTTGGCAAAACACTTCCTAATTGGTGAGATATCTCTCCCAAGTGACAAAGTGAACTGGAGAGATGTCCTTCGTGGATGTCCGCATTAAGTTTGCTACGGTCTCCGTCAAGAATGGCGGATACCCAGTTCTGATGGTGATTGTCGGCGCCTGCGAACTTCTTGATCACGTGTCCTTCGAGGTCAAACGCGATTGCCTGCATATAGTCGGGAACCAGCACATGGCCTCGTTCACATTGCACAATGACGCCAATGCCAGACCCACGGAAACTGTCCATTGAATTGCCCCAGCGCTCCTGGCCGCGTTTACTCCTCGGGAGGCCTCGCGTCTCGAAGACTAGCGGGGCGGCAGGGTAATCGAAATACGTGATCTGCGTGTTGGGGGTGTTTCCGGCGTCAACGTATCCTAGTCGCCCACCGACGCTGAGCACCCTCGGCGCCACGTGATTTTCACCGAGAAACCAGCGGCAGATATCCATTTGATGGATGCCCTGGTTTCCCATGTCGCCATTGCCCGTATTGAAATCCCAATGCCAATCGTAATGGGGATTGTAACTGCCTACGGAATTGTCCTTGGGCCTGTAAATGGGTTGATCCGATGCCGGACCCAGCCAAAGGTCGCGATCGACGTGGCTGGGAAACTGAAGCGGCTGTTCACTCTTGCCGATACTTTGGCGGGGCTTGTAGCACGTGCCCAGGGCGTATTGGATTTTACCAAGCCCGCCGCTACGAACAAATTCGACCGCCTCTCGCAAACCTGTGCTCGACCGAGACTGTGTGCCGCATTGCACGATGCGATTGTAGCGTCTGGCGGCCGCGACCATCTGCCGACCTTCCCAAATGTTGTGAGAAGCCGGTTTTTCGACGTAGACATGCTTTCCCGCTTGGACCGCCGCAATCGCGATTAAGGCATGCGTGTGGTTCGGCGTGGCGATGGTAACGGCGTCGATGTCTTCGCGCTCCAGCAGTCGCCGATAGTCGGAAAACGTCTCGACGCTACGACCCCAGTCGGATTCTATTCTTTGTGCTTGCTTGTGCAAAACTTGCTGGTCAACGTCACACAAAGCCACGATTCTTTTTTGGTGGTTTTCAATGTGCGATCTCCCTCGGCCATTAAAACCGATCGCTGCCACGCGAAGGTCGGTGGAGTCCTCTGCAGCAGCACTGGCTGATTTAGCTAAAGCTAGCCCGCCTGCACAGACGGCAGTCGTGAATACGAACTCTCTTCGAGAAAGCGGCATTTCATGATTTCCGTAAAATGGGGACTGAAAAACGATGAATTCGGTAGACTATAGCAATCCATTTAACTGGGAGCGGCATCGCTCTGAATTCACCCCAGGTCGGGCGACGACAAAATTGCATTGACCGAGTGACAATCTTCCGGAAGCTGTACATACAATGTAGAAAGCTAAATCGTGATTGTCGAGGTTAGCCCTGGTGGTGGGCAGAATTGGAATTCCACTCTATCCGGATTCAGGAGTTTGAATAGCGGTGAGTTCCGAGTCATTTCGAAGCGGTGCCGTTTTAGAGGTAGCTCCTAGACACGCTGAGAATCGCCGAGCGAAACACCGGCGCAGCCATGGAAGGCCAATTTGCTATAGACTCTGCGGCCGCCGGAGCAGACACGGATGAAATATCCGGGCTAGAGCTTCTGGATCGGCTCTATTTTGGTGCTGCTGGTCACCGGCATCTATACCACCCTAGGTGGCTTTCGCGCCGTGGCTTATACCGAGTCGGTGCAAACGGTGACCTTGATTGTAGGTTCGGCGCTAGGACCTATTACGGCCTGGAAGCGATTGGTGGCTGGGGCGAGCTCAAGGCGACGATTGGCGGCGACAAATTCAATCTTTGGAAACCGCTTGTTCCTGCTGGAATCGAAGGAACCTGGGATCCCGTCGAGGTCGTCAATGAAAGTGGTGACATTATAAAAAAGGCCTGGTACTTTGGATTTCCAGGGCACTATCCTTGGCTGGGGATGTTGTTCTGTGCGCCGATCATTGGTCTCTGGTACTGGTGTACGGATCAATACATTGTGCAGCGGGCACTCGGTGCGCCCAACGAAACGGAAGCCCGCCGAGGCAGTATCTTCGCCGGTTGTTTGAAGCTGCTCCCAGTATTCATCTTTATCGTGCCGGGCATGATCTGTTGGGGGCTGATTCTTAAGACCAGCGCCCCAGCCCTTGCCGATGCCCATCCGGCGCTGGCGGCCATGGATTTTAGCGAAGTGATCGCAGAACCGGTGGACGGCAAGCCAAAAATCGCCGAAAGCGGCAAGGCTTTTCCGATGATGGTCAAAAATGTGTTGCCGACCGGCGTGCGCGGCATCGTGGTGGCCGGCTTGCTATCGGCTTTGATGAGTTCGCTAGCCGGTGTGTTTAATGCCTGCTCAACCTTGTCCACGATGGATTTGTATGCAAAGTATCGACCTGGTGCCTCGGAGTCGCAGCTTGTGAAAATCGGTCGCATAGCGACGATCATTATGGTACTGATTGGCTTGGCTTGGATTCCGGTCATTCAAGGCTCGCGCGGTTTGTACGACTATTTGCAGTCCGTGCAGGGTTACCTTGCGCCTCCGATTTTTGTGGTCTTTTTCCTGGGAATCTTTTGGAAGCGACTGAATGCCGAGGGCTGCCTGGCCGCATTAATTGTGGGTTTTGCCTTGGGAGTATTCCGCCTTGCGATAGACACACCGATAAAGATCTACGACGACTTCGCTTACACCGAAGGCTCGCTGCTTTGGATCATCAACAAAATCTATTTTCAGTATTTCAGCTTATTGATCTTTTTGATTAGCACGGCCGTGATGATTTCGGTCAGTTATTTGACACGGGCGCCCGACTACGGCCAGATCAGTGGCCTAACCTATGGAACAATCACCGAAGAGCACATCAAAGAGTCGCGCGATAGCTGGAGTACTTGGGACGCAGTTGCGTCCGTGGCGCTACTCATCGGAATATTGGGAGCCTATCTCTACTTCAGAGGGTGAGTTTGGACCCTTACGAAACAGTGGATCCCCAGTTGCTCCGGGAGAAGGATGGACGCATGCCGTGGCTGCCATGACGTATGTCACGTAGACGCAATTGCCAATCGGGGTGTGTCGCCTTACAATCACCGCATGGACTGGCGAACGGGCGCCTTGGCAAGGCAGCGAACCTAGGGGCTGCCGCCTTGGTCTTTCTCACGAACACAGTTTTCCCACTCAGATACACCGCTTAGCAACTAGACTATGCACCACTCCCCCCTGCCCTTTGACGCCCAGCTCATTGAGCAAATTGCCGCCGAGCACCCCACCCCATTTTACGTATACCACGAGGACGGCATTCGGCAGCGTGTCCGCGAACTGTACGAAGCGTTTGCCTGGAACGCAGGGTTCAAGCAGTATTTTGCCGTCAAGGCAACGCCCAACCCGCATATCGTTGCGCTCCTCCAAGACGAAGGTTGTGGCGCCGATTGCTCCAGTATGGCAGAGCTCGTGCTGTGCGAGAGGCTTAGCCTGACGGGCGAAGCGGTCATGTTCACGTCGAACAACACAACGGTGAGCGAGTTTGCTAAAGCAGCCGCTGTTGGAGCTGTTATCAATCTCGACTCTCCCCAATTGCTCGACAAGTTACAACAGTTGCCCGAGCTGCCTCCAGTCGTTTCGTTTCGCTACAACCCGGGCAAAGAGCGCAGCGGCAACGTCATTATCGGCGAGCCCCAAGAATCAAAATTTGGTTGCAGCCGAGAGCAAATCTTAGAGGGATACAGTCGCTGCAAAGCACTGGGCTTCGAGCGGTTTGGCTTGCATGCCATGGTCGTTTCGAACGAACTCGAAATCGCCTCGCTGCTGAGCACCGCCGAAATGCTGTTCGAACTGGCGGTGCAAATCCAGCAAGAAACGGGGATTGGCGTTGAATTCATTAATTTGGGCGGCGGCATTGGTGTGCCCTACCGTCCCGGAGAGCAGGAAGTCAATCTGCGAGAATTTGGCGAAGGTGTGCAAAAGCTCTTCGCTTCGACCCTGGTCGCTGCCGGCCTGCCGGACGTTCACGTGATGATGGAAAACGGTCGCGCGATGACGGGACCGTTCGGCTACCTTGTCACGCGCGTCATCAACACGAAACGGTCGCACAAGAACTACGTGGGAGTTGATGCCTGCATGTCGAATTTGATGCGACCTGGTATGTATGGTGCCTATCACCACCTTTCGGTGCTTGGCAAGGAAGGCCAGCCACACACCGCTCCCGCCGATGTCGTCGGCTCCCTGTGTGAAAATAACGACAAGTTTGCCATCGATCGTGAACTGCCGGCAGTTGACGAAGGCGATTTCGTCGTCGTCCACGACGCCGGTGCGCATGGCCATGCCATGGGCTTTCAGTACAACGGCCGTTTACGATCGGCAGAGTTCTTGTTCAACGACGCAGGCGAAGTGCGCCAGATTCGCCGTGCCGAGACGCTCGACGACTACTTCGCCACGGTTGATTTCCCGGCGGGCAAGACTAGGTCGTCTACCCGTCTCAATCAAAGCGTCTCCTGAATGTTTACCAAGACCAATGCGCCTAGCGATTATTGATCGTGACGCCTGGCCAGTCGTCTGTCCGAAAGGGAGTTAGCGGCAATCCAATGTGGTCGAACATATTGCAGACTGGATTGTCGGCCCAGGCATAGCGCACTGCGACGGGCTCGCTCACCTGGTCGCTCGACACCTTTACGCGATTGCCCTCGATGATCTTCGCATCGGCCCAGACAAACTTTTTGTCGGCCCCCGCGATCGCAAAACCAAGCGGCTGTAGGGTGTCGAAAGGCCGCCAACCTTGGTGCACATGATCAAACGACAAGACGATCGCCGCGTTTTTTTTCTCCATAGTCTTGTAGGTTGGACTCTGGCAGGCAATGTCGACGCCAACCTGTTTTGCCAGCGCCCAACGCGCCAGCCGACGTCCCACAATGGATTTATTGCGCGGATGAATATCGTAGCCTTCTCCCGCGTCGATAATCACCGCTTCGCCCGTATGGGCCAGTTTTGCCATCGTCATCGTTTGTGCTTCGCGGAGTTCGGCCCAATCGCTTTCGCTCGGCTGGGATTTTTCCTCGCGAAAGTCTGCCAGTTGTACCCAGTAAAACGGAAAATCACCCTGCCCCCACTCGTCCCGCCAGTTGGCGATCATCATCGGAAATAGCTCGCGGTATTGGTAAGCTCGAGTGGCGTTCGACTCACCTTGATACCAAATCGCTCCCTTAATTCCGTATCCCAAGTGCGACTTCAGGACGCCGTTATAGATATTGGCGGGTCGCTGATTTCCGCGGAGACGGCCTCGCAGTTTCTCCAGCTTTTTCTTCTGCTCGGCTGATAAATTCTCTTCTGCAGCAAGCGACTTCTTCTCAGCCACTTGGTCTTTCCAGCGCCGGAGAGCAGGCTGATAGTCCTCATTCGCTTCGAGAAGCTCCCGATTGATCCAGGCATCCACGGCGGAGCCGCCCCAAGCGTTGTTAATCAAACCAATGGGGACGTCGATCGTTTGATGCAGCTGACGGCCGAAGAAGTAGCCAACTGCGGAGAACCGGCCGACCGTTTTGGGTGAGCAGACGGCCCAAGCAGAATCTGGATGCGACCAGATAGGCGTTTGGCTGCCCTGGTTCGGAAAATTAATCATGCGAATTTGCGGATAATTGGCGGCAGCCTTCACCAAATCGGCATCAAAAACCTGGTTCACTCCCATCTGCATATTCGATTGGCCCGAGCAGATCCAGACCTCGCCCACGAGCACATCTTCGATCGTAATGCGGTTGCTGCCTGAAATGACTAATTGGTAAGGCCCACCCACTGGCAGCGGCTCGAGCATGACGCTCCAGATCCCATCGTCGCCAGTAGAGGTTGATTGCGACTGCTCGTGGATTCGAACCGAGACATGCTCACCCGGGGCCGCTTTGCCCCAGACTTTGTTTCGCTGCAATTGCTGCAGCACCATCGAATCGCCAAAGATGTTGGGTACCGAAACTTCAGCCTGGCTTGGCAGCGGCGCGAATAAAACCATCGCGATCGCAATGCGGAGAAATGACGTAAGTTGGGGTGTTCTCATAAAGCGTTAAAAAGTTTGGCTTGGCCAAAGCCCCCCACCGCCAAACAAATCTTTTCAGATTGCAAAGCAATCTGAAAAGTTTGGCTTGGCCAAAGCCAGTACACCCGACAAGATTCGAACTTGTAACCTTCGGTTTCGTAGACCGATGCTCTATCCAGTTGAGCTACGGGTGCAGCTTGAGTGGTTCGCCATGGCGATAGCCCAACATCATGACGAAAAATTGCTGGGTTCGCAAGAGTGACTCGCATGTACTTACTCGATCTCTAGCAGCTCGTCGATCTCGCCGGAGGAGGCCAGGAAACGCGCGACCAGACATTCGAGCGAGGTGTTCTGTCCCATCAGAGTCCGGTTGGCAGTTTCGCCTAGTGAGCGATAGATGAGCCACTGCTGTTTGCCGCATTGGGCCCGATAGCCGACGGCGACGTCTGGCGACTGAATCTCGAGTGCCTGAGCAATCGTAAGTTGACGCCAGGTGCACGGCTTGCTGCTCCGCGATTTTTTGAGGTCGATCAGCAGTGGGCAAGCGAGATTCTTGCCCTCGCACTGTTGCTCCAGTTGCAGCCGGCCCTGGGACTCTAGGAGTTGCCCAACACGAGGGTCTGATCGCCATTCAGGGAGCGCCAAGGGTAATGCCCGTGCGATCGGCTTCGTCCCGCACAACAAGCCTTCGCGAGTTTCTTTCTCTGCCTGAAAACGGACGGCCGCATCCAGCGGCAAACGATAGCGATGGCTTAACTTGCCACCCGCAGTATCGATTACGTTGTCCGACAGCAGCAAGAACAATTCTTCGCGGGCGAGCAGGATCTGTCGATCCAGTCGCGCCCCGCCTGCCAGATCAATCGATAGTTCGAGATAGTCCACATCTTCATTACTGAACCAACAGGTCTCCTCCCAGCCGCCGACAGGGCCCAGCCTTTTGCCGTCGAGGGTCGTCTCCCAACTCCAAGTACCGGCGATCAGGCGCTGGGTGCCAGCCCAAGCTTCGAAACGCAAGTCGGGCGTGCTGTAGTCGATAGCGATCGCGGGCGCGCTGCGCTCCCACTCGGTACGCATGTAAGCGACCCCGGCCCAATCGCTGCTCTCGGACAGCTCAGGCACGACACTGACCTGCTTGCCTTTGAGCGAGGCGGTCATCTTTTTCTTGAAAAGTGTACGCGCAGTCGAAATGTCTGCTGCGTCCTTACCGATATGCAACATATTGCTGAGAAAATCAGCGGTCCACGGCTGGTCGTGGGGCTGGCCTAACAAAGGCGTACCCTGAGGCGAAGAAAGCGCGAGTGCGTGCGTCGCAAGCTGGAGGAACTGTGCTTCGGCTTTACGGTTCCAAGGTCCCTTCTTAAAAGTCGCGCCGATCACGCGGCAGCGTGTCCACGAGGCGAGCAGCGGTCGCAGGTAAGCCAGATAAGGTCCCTGCATTAAACCGTCGCCGTTAAGTAGTTCGACCAGACCTTCTGAGAGGGCTTCTTGTGCGGCGTTTCTTAACTTGTAGACAGGCCGCAATTCTGGCAATAGATAGGCAAGCGTCAGTGGCAACTCACCAGCAAGCAGCTGCTGTGAAACGCCTTGCTCAGGCGGCAACTCGGCATCGCTGCGCCACTCGGCCGCAGACTTGGTAATCTGCCAAAGTGCCTCCAGCAGACCCCACCAATACTCTTGGCTCACCAACTTGGAAATGCGCGGCAACGCATGTGCGACTGCCAAACACTCCAGCGCAAAATCGAGCGATTGCGGCAACGATTTTCGGTCGTCGAGCCAACGGGCCAGAGTCTCTTGGACATCCTCCGCATTGATATGCGCCCGACCACTCAAGCCTTTTCCCAGCGCTAACAGATCCCGGGTACGGGCAGTCAACTGCTCGTGACTAAGTCCCCAATCGAGCGGCCCACCAAGTGGAGTGTCTTTCGATTTGCAAAGCGATTCCAAAGTTTGCGGCGTGCGCCGATTCAGCAGATGCTCCGACCAAACTTTCCACGGATTGGCCCCAGCCCTAGGTTGGGGAGCTCCAGCGCGCCAAAAGCCCGACTCACTGGCCATCTCCGAAAGAAGCGCCGAACTCTTTCGATTTTTATTGCTTCGGGTCTCAGCAGGGGAGTCGATCGTCGTAGCCATTTCGTTCCTAGGATTCGTGCGGTTGAAGTATCAACACCCGCACTAGCGCCGGCGCCCACCCTTGGGGGGAAGCTGTGCATTTTAGGGGTTCGGGCCCGTTAATTCACGGGGGGTGGAATCGGATTTTCTCCAGGCAATGTGAGGAGGCAATTGGCGAGTCAAAAATCGCGTTTTTTTGGCGAAAAACCTGCCTAGATGCCCACACGACGGAAGGTACCTCGCGGGTTATAATTATCGACCCCTAAGGAACCTTAGCCCACTGGAGAAGGCAAAATGTTGAGATTCACCGGTCAAATCCCTTTGGGGGCACTCTTGTTGATGAGTTTGTCCTTGCCTGCCTGTTCGAAAGTGGAAGAAAGCAAGGCGACGGTGCCTGAAACGGTGTCGAATTCAGATTCGACAACCGGCGGAAAAACTATTGCGAAAAGCGAGCCAGCCGCTGCGGCAGACACCGCAGCAGGCCCCCGAGCCGACCAAAACGAGGAGCCGCCCCGTCTGCCGCCGCCTCTAGGAGCTCAAGCCATGCCCAAGCCGCACCGGGTTTGGGTGGACAAGCAGCAGGGCACGGTGATCGTCGACGGCTATATCTCGCTCCGGGAAGGGATGCTAGAGATGTTCGCCTGTCCCCAAGGAACGAAAGAACATGAATCGGTCGTTTCGGTCTACAGCCGAGCCCAAGTGGTCCATGCTGCGCTGCTGGCGGTCGGGGCCAAGACGGGGCAGCCCGTGAAATGGGACCCCGAGTTTGCTCCCCCCACCGGCACCGAGATTATCATCGAAGCCCAGTGGCAAGACGGCGCCGGCAAGTGGCAAAAAATATCCGCTCGCCAGTGGGTCAAGGACGTGAAGACCGACAAGCTGATGCAAACCAATTGGGTTTTTGCCGGCAGTGGCTTTTGGAAAAACGAAGAGACTGGCGAAGAATTCTACCAAGCCGAGTCGGGCGACTTCATCTGCGTATCGAACTTTTCGACCGCCACGCTCGACATCCCCACCGAAAGCAGCCAAGTGAACGACGGGTTGATGTTTGAGGCCAACACCGAAAAAATCCCGCCGCTGGGCACGCCGGTGCGGTTGGTGCTGAAGCCGAAGCTACTGTAGGGAACGTGCCTCTGTGCCGTTCCGAGCCCCGGGTACTGTGTTTCTGGGAGCAAGCCAAACTTTTCGGGTTGTTACGAAGCGTTCTTCGTACTGCGCGCTCTGTGTGCTGGCGTGCGACCG
>Ga0115002_10004465_pt1 | contig 16908 bp, 15 predicted proteins | sample ArcticOcean_MG_C_8_FD_89576 | JGI IMG/M metagenome (GOLD analysis project Ga0115002, IMG submission 89576) | Marine microbial communities from western Arctic Ocean - ArcticOcean_MG_CB11_86 | ecosystem: Environmental > Aquatic > Marine > Oceanic | place: Arctic Ocean: Canada Basin | collected... | reverse complement strand
GACGCCTTGAACGCACCGGGGCTTGCGTGAACTTCCGACCCCACTAATGTCGGTTATCGTCTACGCTTTAAACGACAGGTATATTCCATGAAACTCCTTGGGCTTTTCGGTCCCGGTCCAAACCCTAGCGCGGCGCTTCTCGATGACGGCAAGCTGGTCGCGTTTGTAGAAGAAGAGAGGCTTAATCGAATCAAGACCTCCCCGAACTCCTTACCGATTCAGGCCGCCCGCCAGTGTCTGTCGATGGCCGGTCTATCGTTAGACGACATCGGAGGAATCGGCTACGCGTGGGACTGCGAAAACTACAACAGAGAAATGCCCGCATTTTTCTCCGCGCAAAATAGAAAATATTCAAATCAGGATCAATACAACCGCCTGCAGGATGAGTCATTGTTGAATCTTTACCATCCTGCACGGATCGAGCGGGGTTTGCAGCTGGGCTTGGGGTCGTTGAGCAAGTCTCGGAAGCTTCCTAAAGTAACCTACTTCCCTCATCACCTTTGCCATGCCGCTTCGGCCTATTATTGTTCGGGCTTCGAGGAGGCAAATGTCTTGTCCATCGACGGATCGGGCGAAGACACGACTACGCTGCTCTGTGTGGGTAAGCAGGATAGATTGGATAAGTTGGATTCGTTTCAGCTTCCAGATACCCTCGGGGGGTTCTACGCGACCTTTACCGAGTTCATCGGCTTCCGGCCCTACATGGACGAGGGAAAGCTGATGGGTCTGGCGTCTTACGGAGAATACTCGGAAGAGCTGCAAACAAAGCTGGATAAATTTTTGCCGTTCGATCGGGTAACCGGAGACTTCACAATTGATCCGAATCTCCGATATTACGGTGAGCATCATTACGGCTCCCGCTTTACCGATGAGTTCGTGGAGCTATTCGGAAAGCCGAGGGATAGATCGGTTTCCGCGTTGGAGGCCCCGTATCCTGATCTCGCTTTCGCCGCGCAATGGCGGCTCGAGCAAATCGTGATTCGTTTGGCGGAGCAGATGTATCAGAAGACGGGGCTGCGTAAAATCTGTCTAGCCGGAGGCGTGGCGATGAATTGCGTGATGAACGGAAAGCTCGCGGAGCAGGAGTTTATCGACGATATTTATGTTCAACCCGCGGCATCCGACAACGGTTCCGCTTTGGGCGCCGCCCTGCTTTTGGCCCGCGAGAAGGGAGACTCCGTTAACCACCGAGTCGATCATATGTTTTGGGGACCCAGCTATAGCGCGGCTGAGATCGAACAAGCTTTCAAAGAGTCGAAGATCGATTACTACCGCAGCGATAATATCGAAGTTGAGACAGCCAAATTGCTGAGCGAAGGCAAAATAATCGGATGGTTCCAGGGGGCCATGGAAGTCGGAGCGCGGGCTTTGGGCAATCGCAGCATTTTGGCGAGCCCGCTTCTCCCGGAGATGAAGGAGAAACTAAATTTAGAAGTTAAGCACCGCGAGAAGTGGCGTCCCTTCTGCCCTTCTATGTGTTCGGAAGATTACTACGAATACATCGATGCCGAACACGACTCCCCTTTTATGATCATGGCTTTTCCCGTAAAGGAAAAATACAAGGAGATATTTCCCTCCTGCGTGCATGTCGATGGAACTGCGAGACCTCAGACGGTCAGTAAGGAGCATAATCCTCGATACTGGAACTTGATCCGCGAGTTTAAGAAGATTACGGGGTACGGCATTGTTATCAACACCTCGTTTAATATACAAGGAGAGCCGCTCGTCTGCCGCCCGACCGATGCCCTGCGTACGTTCGGCGGGACCGGGATCGATTATCTGATGATGGGCGATTTTATCGCGAAGAAGGCCGGGCCGAGCGGGAGCTGAAGATGAAATGCGACTTCAGCCTCGCTCACTACAAGGAGATCTTGGAAACGGCGCTGGCCGCAGGTTATTCTTTTCTCTCCTACGACGACGATTTGGAGGAGCACAGAGGCAAGAGGATTTGTATTTTACGCCACGATATCGACTATACGCCTGAGAGGGCGGTCTTCTTCGGCGAGATCGAGGCGGATTTAGGCATTCGGTCCACTTATTTTTTTCAAATTTGCGCCGGACCCTACAACATTCGAGAAAGGCGAAATCATCAAGTGATCCGCCGTCTCAATGACTGGGGGCATCATCTTTCTCTTCATTTGGATTTAGGGTGGAATCCTGACAGTTCCTGGGCAGAGGTTGTCGATCAGGTCAAGAAGGAAAAGCAAATATTCCAGTTAATGACCGGAGTGACGCCAGGTGAGACAGTTTCCGTTCACAACCCGCATCGCTACGCCGATCGAGTTATGAACCAAGTCGTTGAGGGAATGCCTCATACCTATGAGCCTAAGTATTTTTCTGAAATAAAATATTTTTCGGACAGCCAAGGCTGGTATGAAGGCTGTATGTGCGCTATTTTCCGAGAGAAGAAATACCCCCATATTCAGTTCCTGACTCATCCTTATATTTGGCCCAAGGAAGACAAGGGCGGATTTATCGCCAACATGGCGGAGTTAATTAAGGATCGAAGCGTCGAGCTGGAAAGCTACTTAGTCAAATACCATCCTGTTTGTAAGAAAGAGGAAAAGACCCTGCGATCATTATTGCAGGGCAGCGCGCGATGAGTTCCGTTGACTTCAGAAACGATAGGAAAGATTAGCGGGGTCCGAAAAGTTAACGGAAGAGGCTCTTCCGAACACACTATTGCGATAAATCGAGAGCTTTGGTTGAGGATCTATACTCCGAAGACCTCAATCATCTCAACTACGAGTTCTAGGGCGCGGCTCCGGGGGGCTCCCCGTAGGGGATTGACATAACGCCCATCCTGGCATCCCGCCAGAACGCTGCTCGAGTGTCCTATCTCCCGGACGAAGCGCCAGCGGCTAGGGTGGGCGCTGTCGAGGGGCGGGCGACGGGCCAGCGTCGCATGATGGGGACTTCCGTTACCTTCCCCCCCCCTCCGAATGTTTCCTGTAAGCCGGTTGCAGCGCTCGCTTGGATGTCGGACATTACAGCGAGGCAGTGCAGCATGGACTGGCGCATCAAGAAAGAAGAAGAGCGGCCCTTGGACATGAGCTGTGGAAGGGTCACGACGAACGCCGCGCTGGACATCACAGAGTTGAACGGGAAGATGGGGAATCGAGTGCTGCGATAGGTGATGCAGAAACGCATCCCGTGACCGAGGCATTCTTCGCCGAAGCCGTCAACCACTGTGCCCGGTGGCTGGCGGTGAGTCGCTGCTGGAATTGACTAGTGATTCGCGTGGTCGTGCACGTAGAACGGCCATTTGTGAAAGAACCACTCGTTCCACAGGAGCGGAATAGCCCACCAGAAGTTCCACACAAGAGATTCACCCTCCACGAAGGCGTGTTCCAACTGCTCAGCGTGCTCGTTGCCGATGCCCCAATGCACAAATCCCAGATAGTAGAAGACGTAGTAATTGAAGGCAGCGAGGACGACGACGCCGAGCGTCCGAAAACCAAAAGCCGCCCAGGAGTCCTTGTCAGCCATCGGCACCGCATCGTCGAAGTAGTGATGCCATACGAGGAATGGGATCAACGTGAATCCGCCGATTTCAGCAGCGTGGTACCAGAGAAACCGCGTCAAATCGCGGTTTTCCTCAAGCTCGCGAAGTGTCGCCTCGGGCAGCCACGATGGCGCGAGGTTCACACACAGCAGAGCAAGCGCGTAGCCGAGTACGATCGTACAGGCGAACGACACCAGTCCCTTCAACGGCTGTGGTAGCGAGATCATCGTCCACGGCTTACCTCTCCATACGTTGGCGGTAAGAAACAACACGATGATCATCCATTCCCAGAAGCCGAACACCCAGTGCACATGTCCAGTGCCCACGAATTCGCCCCACCAGGGGGTATTCAGTGCAATCGACTGACCATATACCGTCCCCCAGAAAGGCACGATCAACGCCGTGTAGAACAGCACCGAGAGAAACGTGCACCAACCGATCTCAGCTACACCCGCCTGTGGCTGCGTGAGATTACTCGGGCGAATTGGCCACTTGTCAAAGAAGATCGTGACAAACGGATACGAGAAAAAGCCGATCAGGACGAATGTCACGATTGCTCTCTGCCCCAGATCAGCAGCTTCCATTGCCGCGAGGGACACCGGTTGGCCGTTCGCCAGCATCGCCTGACCGTTAGCAGCCAGCGCGTTCAAATTGTCCTGACTGAAAAAGTTGAAACCAAGGCCTAAGAACTTGTAGAACACGACGTGAATCACGAACCAGACGAGGACTAAGTTCACCACCGTTTCAGCTACACCGCGCAGCGGCTGTTGCAACTTCTCGAACGGCCAGTCGCCCAAGAGCATGTGCTGCCAGAGACCCACCAGGATCATCACCGCGAGGTACATGACGAAGGGATACGGGAACGCCCCTACCGGGCCACGCGGATCGCTAAAAACGAACCAGACGCACAACGCGGCTGCGAGAAAAGCAGCAAACGCGACGATGCCTGTGATCGGTTGTCCCCAGCGCGCGCGGACAGCATCTGCCAATATCGCCTCCTTCAATACAGTTCAGAATCGGTTGTCCGATTCGATTGTGCGATTCGACGGACGGATCATACTCGCACGCGTCACATGTGCAGCCCAGCAGCACCTCTCGTCCATGGCCACGCGGCGACACTTGAGGTCGAGACAGGCATAGACAGGAGCGAGCGTGAGATGGCGGGGCCGTGCATCTGCTTGAGGGTCAACTTCAGTTCGCGAATCTCGGGATCTTCGAAGGTGCCGTCGTAGACCTCGCCCACCTTGATGATCCGGCCCAGACCGGCCTGGCGCAGAGCCCTACACCCGCGTCCAGTGGCCAGAAGAACATCACATGGCATCGACCATGTCAGGATTGTGAGGTCTTTAGCGAAAGCTGTCGGCGCATGAGTCCATACACCTACGACTACGGCCTCCGCTGAGACCGGGTCACGATCGACAAGTCACCGGATGAATAGCGGTTGTGTGCACTTGGCGGTTCCACAGGTGAAGATCAGCAGCCCGATGGCGATGCCATGGTGGATTACCTGAAGCGGTCGCTTCCGTCAACGTTGGCGAAAAGAGAGATGTGGCTGGGAGGCAGGGATTCGAACCCCGATAACCTGCTCCAGAGGCAGGTGTCCTACCGTTGAACGACCTCCCAGTGCTGGCTTCAATAGAAACCGAGGCTGGAACCTCCGATTGTATAGAGAAAGCCTTCGTCTGGGCAAACGCTGATTCGCGCCGAGTCTGAACCTGCGGGCTGCTAGCTCCTGCCAGCCAGAAAGGCAACGAGCCGCTCCAACCGCTCCACGCTTCTCGCACGGCCCAGTAACACTAGAACCTCGAAGATCCCTGGGCTGGTCGTTCGGCCGGTGACCGCCACGCGCGTCGCGTGGATCAGGGCGCCCGCCTTGATACCGCGCGCGGCGGCTGTTCCGCGCACCGCCGCTTCCACCTGCGCCTCGTCGAAGGTATCAAGCACACGCAACGCCGCAGCCAGCGCGGCGACGTGATCGCTCACGCCCGGCGACGACACGTGCTGGGCGACCGCCTCGGAATCGTATTCGATTGACTCGGTGAGGAATGGGCGGGCCTGTTCGACGAAATCGGTCAACCGCTTCGCCCTCGGGCGCAGGAGGTCCAGGAGCCGATGGAGCCATGGACCATCGGGGCCGGAACCCTCCTGGTGGACCACGCCCGCGGTCGGCGCCAGACCCGCACTCGCAAGCAGAGGCTCGACAGCCGCCGCCAATTCTTCGACGGAGAGCCTCGCGATGAACTGCCCGTTCATCCAGTCGAGCTTCGTCGTGTCGAAGACCGCGTTGCCGCCGCTGATCCCGTCGAGCGAGAAGCGCGTCACAAGGTCATCAGCGGACATCAACTCGGTGTCGTCACCTGGCGACCAGCCGAGCAGCGCCAGGAAGTTCACCATGGCGCCGGGAAGATAGCCCTGCCCCCGGTACTCGGTGACTGACGTCGCGCCATGCCGCTTGCTTAGCCGCTTCTTGTCGGCCCCGAGGATCAGCGGGACGTGGGCGAAGACAGGCGGCGCGGAGCCAAGGGCCTCGAACAGGAGGAGATGCTTCGGCGTGTTGGAGATGTGGTCGTCGCCGCGAATGACATGCGTGATCCCCATCTCGAGGTCATCCACGACGACTGACAAGTGATAGGTCGGGTGCTGGTCGGAGCGCAGCACGACGAAGTCCTCGATGTTGCTCGAGTCGAACTCGATTCGGCCGCGCACGCGGTCCTCGAACGTGGTCTGGGCGGGCGGCACCTTGAATCGAACCGCGTGAGGTGTGCCTTCGCGCTCGAGTTCGGCGATGCGTGCAGGAGCCAGCGCCAGGCACATCCTGTCGTACTGCCAGGCCTCTCCGCGTTTTTCAGCGAGCTCGCGTTCTCTGCGGAGCCGCTCCGGTGTGCAATAGCAGTTGTAGGCACGACCCGCGGCGACGAGACGAACGGCTGCCTCCCGGTGGCGATCGAGGCGCGCTGACTGGAAGTACGGGCCGTGCGGTCCACCGACCTCTGGCCCCTCGTCCCAGTCGAGGCCGAGCCAGCGCAGGCCGTCGAGGATGCCGTCGATCATATCGGCCGACGAGCGCTCGACGTCGGTGTCCTCGATGCGCAGGACAAAGGTACCGCCGTGCCGGCGCGCGTAGAGCCAGTTGAACAGCGCCGTGCGCGCGCCACCGACATGCAGAAACCCGGTTGGCGACGGGGCGAAACGAACGCGTGGTACCACGGCGGCATTATTCCACGGGGATTCGCCGTGCTCCCCGTGGTCCCGATAGGGACGACCGCGTCCGCCATGCGCCACGTGTGATCGGCGACGGCGGACTGGTCGTCCTCGGCTCGCGATATCACGCCAGATGTAGTTCAATGGGCCTTTTCCTGTCAGGTCCACGGAGCGGAGACGATGAACCTACTGCAGACTGAGACGCTCGGTAGCTATCAACGCAGCCGCGCGCGATCGCGCGAGCTGTTCGACGTGCTCACCGATGAGGCGTACTACAGCCAGCCGATCGCGTTGCGACATCCGATCGTGTTCTACGAAGGGCATCTGCCGGGCTTCAGTTTCAACTCCCTTATGAAGAAGGCGTTGGGTCGCCCGAGTATCGATGCTAGGCTCGAGGACCTCTTCGCCCGAGGCATCGACCCGCATGAGTCATCCGCTGCCACCGGGGCAGCGGCAAGTGCTGAGTCGCTGTGGCCGTCTCGCGATGTCGTCCGAGCCTTTGCGGCCGACGCCGACCGGAAGATCGAGGATGTGTTGGCCACCGGCGAGCTCGATCGCCCAGGGCATCCGCTGCTCGATCAGGCCGAAGCGGCCTTTTGCATCATCGAGCACGAAGCGTTGCACCACGAGACGCTGTTGTATATGTGGCATCGGTTGCCGTTCGCGCTCAAACACAGACCGGCCGGGTACCATCCGCAGACCGAGGGCACCTCACCATCTGCCGAATGGATCGCGGTGCCGGCCGGCCGTGCCACGCTCGGTGTCGACCGCGACGCCACACGATTTGGATGGGACAACGAGTTTCCAGCCCGTGCCGAAGACGTCGCGGCGTTTGATATCGAGCGCCACGATGTGACCAACAGCCGATTCCTGGAGTTTGTCGAGGCCGGTGGTTATCGAGACCCGCGCTGGTGGACGGAAGAAGACTGGCAGTGGGTGCAGCAGGAAGACGTGTCGCACCCGCTGTTCTGGGAGCGCGAGGGCGACGCGTGGCGGTGGCGCGCTATGTTCGAGTTGTTGTCGTTGCCGTTGTCGTGGCCCGTTTACGTCAGCCACGCAGAAGCCTCGGCCTTCGCGCGCTGGCGTGGGGCGCGGCTGCCATCCGAGGCTGAGTTTCAGCGAGCGGCGTACGGCTCGCCGGCGGGCGAGCGCCAGTATCCCTGGGGGGCTGATGAGCCGACACCGGCGCGCGGCGTGTTCGATTTCTCGAGTTGGGATCCCCGGCCCGCAGGCAGCCACCCAGCGGGCGCGAGCGCCTGGGGCATAGAGGATCTTGTCGGCAACGGCTGGGAGTGGACGAGCACACCGTTCGGCCCATTTCCCGAATTTCGACCGATGGCGTCGTATCCGGAATACTCGGCGGACTTTTTTGACAACCAGCACATGGTGATCAAAGGTGCGTCTCCGGCGACGGCTCGCGAGTTGTTGCGGCCGACGTTTCGGAACTGGTTTCGTACCCGTTATCCCTATGTCTATGCGACGTTTCGTTGTGCCAGAGACCACAACGGCGCGTAGCCGATTCGCCGTCGACGTCGAATACTACCTGTCGCTGGCGCCGCGTCAGCTGCCGTCGGAACACCTGTACGACGAACTGGGCTCGGAGCTGTTCGAGGCGATTTGCCGCCTGCCGTGGTACGGCATCACGAGGGCCGAACAACGGCTGCTCGAACGTCTCGCGAGCGACATCATTTCGCGCGTCGCGCCGATCTCGACCATCATCGAGCTTGGCCCTGGCAGCGGCCTGAAACTCGCCACGCTCCTCTCGGCTCGACCGGCTGGCCCAATGACCGTGCACCTGGTGGACGTCTCGGCTGCCGCGCTCGAAGCCGCAGGACGCGCGCTGGCGAGTCACATCGATCTCGAGGTTGTACCGCACGAGGCAACGTATGAGGCCGGACTCAGCGAGATCGCGGGCAGCAGGCGCGCGGGTGGCCGGACGTTGACGCTCTTTCTCGGCTCGAACATCGGCAACTTCGACCCGCCTGGGGCCGCGGCCTTTCTTGACAACATCCGAACGGCGATGTCGGTGGGCGACTCCCTGCTCCTCGGCGCGGATCTGCTGAAGCCGGAAGCCGACTTGCTGCTTGCCTACGACGATCCGCTCGGCGTGACGGCGGCCTTCAACAGGAATCTGCTGGTGCGCGCCAACAACGAACTCGGCGCCGATTTCGACCTCGCGGGTTTCAGCCATCGCGCGGTCTGGAACGCCGGGGCCTCGCGTATTGAGATGCACCTGGTCAGTACACGGCGCCAGCGTGTCCGTGTGCCGGCCGCGGATCTCGACATCACGTTCGAGTCCGATGACACGATCTGGACCGAGAGTTCCTACAAGTACCGCGCCGATCAGATCGTGGCGATGGTGGAGCGGGCGGGCTTCATCACCACCAGTCAGTGGTCCGACGATGGTTTTGCGTTGACGCTCGCAGCGGCGCGGTAACGATGACGAGACGGCCTATACAAGGAGCGAAGCATGTCTGATGAACAACAGCCGGTTCCCGAGATCGCGCCGATGCCGAATGGCCCGTATCGGGTGACCAACCTCACGACACTGCAGGGCCTGTACGGTGCGCCGGCGCATCAGACGCCGGAGGTGGCGAAGCTCTGTCGGTGCGGTGGTTCGAAGAACAAGCCGTTCTGCGACGGCAGCCACCGGACCAACGGCTTCAGCGATGCGAAGGCCCCGGACCGGGCCGCCGACACGCGGGATGACTACGTGGCCGAGGCGATCACGATTCATGACAACCGCGGCATGTGTGCGCATGCCGGCCGATGTACCGATGGCCTCAAGGAGGTATTTCGGTTGAAGGAGGAGCCGTTCATCCTGGCGACCGCCGCATCCGCCGAGAAGATTGCGGCTGTCATCGACACGTGCCCATCGGGTGCGCTCAGCTATTCGATCGACGGCGTCGAACATCGTGACGGCGGCGGGGATCCGATTGTCGGTTACGTCCCGAACGGGCCGTACGTCGTACGCGCCGGCGGCGCCGCACTCAAGGACGCGCCGCAAGGTGAAGGTGCGTCGACGAAGCGCTTCGCGCTGTGCCGGTGCGGCCAGAGCACCAACAAGCCGTTCTGTAGCGGTGCGCACTGGAACCACCAGTTCGACGAGCACGCCAAGAAGCCCGAGTAGTGTCGGAGGCCTCGATATCAACACGAGGCCTCCGCGCGGTTTACCGCACTTCCGTCGGAGCGTGGCACCAGGTCGGTTCATCTGCGCGAAGACCGCTGGCGAGCGTGCTGCCAGTCACGTGGCTCGGTCCCAACCCGACATCTGGTGCGCTCATCGTTCGCTCCAGTGCTTGACCAGATGCGCCCGCTGCGCGGGCGTCACTTCGCTGGCAACGGCAGCGAGCAGATCGAACGATTCGTCGAGGGAGCGATCAGCCAGGTCTTTCGCTTGACCGAGTGCGACCGCGATTTCACCCAGGTCCAGGTTCTGAGCGGTCACCGCGTCGGCTATCCGCCTTTCGATGGCCCCGCGCGCTGATTCGAGTTCAGCGAACACGCCGCTGCGCTCGTCGAACGCGTTCGCGAGACGCTCGACCTGGGGTGCCGTGAGTCCCGCGTACGCCAGCATGCCCGCGTGCTCTCGCAGTTCGATGCCGAGCGTGGCGAGCGAATGCGTGGTGGGGCCGTGACCGTGGAACGACGCGCCGCCTCCGTGCGGGCGTTGTGCCCGGGTCGGCGTCAGCCATGCGACGGCGATCAACGTGGCGAGCGCCATCGCCACCCAGAATGCCTTGCGTCCGCGTCCCGCTTCGCGGTGTTGCTTCGCCGTTTCTGCTGTCGTTTCCATCGTAGGCTCCCTTCGCAATGAACTGCCGTCATTGGCAGTCTTGTGCTGTTATACGGGAGCAGCCCACACGTGACTTTGACCGTACGGGACGAATCGTGTGTCCAAATGCGCCACTGTCACGCGCACGCAGGCTTCAGGTGTGGTGTGTGCTCGGCAGTTGATAATAGAAGCCAGTCAATGACGATTCAGGACGCCCGAGGATTTACGCTCATCGAGCTCCTGATCGCGGTGGCGCTCATCGGGATCCTTTCGGCCGTTGCGATTCCTGGTTTGCTGCGCGCACGCCAGTCTGGCAACGAAAGCTCAGCGGTTGGTTCGCTCCGCACTATCAGCGGCGCGGAGGCCTCCTACGCGGCCACGTGCGGCGGCGGTGGGTACGCGCCTTCGCTGGAGGATCTCGCCGCAGCCCCGATAGGTGGCGGCCCGGCGTTCATCACGTCCGATCTCTCCACGACGGGCGTGATCAAGAGTGGCTACGCCCTGGCGGTGGCTGCGGGCACCGACTCGACTGTCATGACCCCAAGCGCAGCGACGTGTAACGGCGGGACCGATACGATCGCCAGCTTCTACGCGCATACCGAGCCGTCCTCCGTCGGTAGCACGGGGCAGCGGTCCTTCGCGACCAACGAGAGTGGAACGCTCTACCAGCTCGCGACAGGCGCCGTCATTCCCAACACCATGGCCGGCGCTATAACGTTTCGCTAGCAGCCCGTCAATGACGCGGGCCGAGAAGGAGGCGTTCGATGGCTGGACATGGTGCTAGACTGCGCGCCGATGAGCCAGGTTCACGAGCGGACGCTCGCCATCCAGTCGGCGGCGACCGCCCTTGGGTTCGATCGCTGCGAAGCCGCACCTGTTCGCGCGCTCGATGCAGCCCCTCGCCTTCGAGAGTGGCTCGCCCTCGGCATGCACGGGAGCATGCAGTGGATGGAGCGAAGCGCCGACCGGCGCGCCGACCCGAGACTTGTGGTGCCGGAGGCGAAATCGGTGCTTATCGTCACGCGAAGTTACTGGACGGGAGAAGAGGCGACCGCCGACCCATCCCGCGCCAGGATCTCGCGCTATGCCTGGGGGGACGAGTACCACGACGTGCTCGGCGCTGGGCTCCGCGACCTCTACCAGCAGGTTCGGCAGATCGCTCCCGGTGTCGTCGGCCGCTATTACATCGACACCGGGCCGGTGATGGAGAAGGCCTGGGCGGAACTCGCCGGGGTGGGCTGGATCGGGAAGCACTCAAACCTCATCACCGCCGGGGTGGGCTCGTGGTTTTTTCTCGGCGCCATCGTGCTCGATTGCGAGCTGGCATACGGGGAACCGGTGGCCGACCAGTGCGGAAGCTGCACGGCTTGTATCGACGTGTGCCCGACAAAGGCGATCGTCGCGCCCTATGTCGTCGACGCGAGGCTCTGCATTTCCTATCTGACAATCGAGAACCGTGGCCCGATTCCGCGTGAGCTGCGGACCGCCGTGGGCAATCGCATCTTCGGCTGCGACGAGTGCCAGGATGTGTGCCCGTGGAATAGGTTCGCTCAGGTCGGGGCAGCCGCCTCAGTGTTCTCCGCACGCGCCGATCTCCGGGCACCGGATCTCGTGGATCTGCTTGGACTGGACGAGCATGGCTTCAGGACGCTGTTCAGGGGGAGTCCTGTGAAGCGCGCCAAGTACCAAGGATTCCTGCGTAATGTCGCCGTCGCGCTGGGCAATAGCGATCATCCGCACGCGGTGTCGGCGCTGACAGCGAGACTGCAGCACGACTCCGCCCTGGTTCGCGGCCACTGCGCGTGGGCACTGGGACGTTTCGACGATGCCGCTGCGCGCGCTGCGCTCGTGGAGCAACGGCCGCGCGAGCCGGATGCCTGGGTCTGTGAGGAAATCGACGCGGCACTCGCGCAGACGATCGAAGACCCCAGCGGGAGCTTCTAACGAACCGTCGGATCGGCCGGAGACAGAGCATTCAGTTCGGCGCCTTGCCGCGGTCGCCGCGAAACTCCGCGGGGGTCTGTCCCGTCCACCGCTTGAACGCTCGATAGAAAGCGCTCAACTCAGAGAATCCGAGGAGGAAGGCGGTCTCGGCGATGGCGACGCGGCCGTCGGCAAGATGTCGGCAGGCTTGCTCGTGGCGGACATGGTCGAGCAGTTTTCGGTAAGAGAGATTCTCGGTGGCGAGCGTGCGGTGCAGCGTGCGCACGCTTGTCTTGAGGCGGGCCGCGAGCCGTGCCGCGCTCGGCTCTCCCGTGCGCAGTTCTTCCAGGAGCGCCGCGCGGCCGCGGTCCGCGAAGCTGTGCGTCTCCGGAGTTCGTGCAAGGCGATCCTCCGCGTACCGTTCGAGCACGGCCAGCAGCGCGGGATCGGCGCGGTCGCAGGGCGTGTCCAGCAGTGCTGTAGGCAGGACAAGGGCGTTCTCGCCAGTGGCGAATCGAACCGGCGCGGCAAAGAACCGGCGATGGTCACGCGCGTCCGGCGGTTCCGGGTGGCCAAACCGCACCTCCGTTGGCGCCCAGTGGGTGCCGGTAGCAAGGCGACCGCCTCGTACCCAGATCGCCAACAGAAACTCTGCGCTCTGTCGTGGTGCCGTCATGCCGCCTGGCATGACGTGGCGCAGCGTTGCCCGTTCCCCGTCCGCGTTGAGTTCGATACGGGTCGTCTCGTGGACAAGCCGCTGGTAGCCCTCGCCGAGCGTCCGGCTCGAGAGCAGCGCGTAGAAGTGCACGTCGAGCGAACCGGGCTCGGCGTGTTCGGCGATGTGCAGTCCGAGATTAGGATCGCTCGTGACATTGACCGCGTGCGCGATGAGGGACAAAACCGCGCCCCAGGGCACACGGGCGTCCGGGTCACCAAGCGCGATTGTGTCGATACCGGCGGAGGTGAGGAAGGGGGTGGGATCGTGTCCCATGACCTGCAGGCCAGACACGAGCGGCCGCACGGCGCGAATCGTGAGGTAGGGCTCAGGTGCGGGCATGCCGCGTGCATTATCGCCGAGGCCTAGCGTGATGTAGTCGTCCCTGCAACGGCGCGTACCGACGATCGCTATAATGACGTGTGCGACGCGGACTACCAGCGTCGCAGATGCCTATATCGAATACGGTGAGGTGGCTGAGTGGCCGAAAGCGGCGGTTTGCTAAACCGTTGTAGGGTTTAAAGCTCTACCCAGGGTTCGAATCCCTGCCTCACCGCCAATTAACTCGTTCTAGTCATTGACCTTTCTTCCTATGTCAGTGGCCGTCTCCAACATATCTCCACGGCCTGAGCGGCTCTGAGGGAAATCCAGGAGTCGAATCGCGGCATCAAGCGCTGCAGGCGAGAGATGCATGTATCTCTGCGTCATCGACAGCTCCTTATGCCCCGCCAGTTCCTGAATAGCCCGCACGGGCGCGCCCTGCATCGCCAGATGCGAGCAGAACGTGTGACGCAGGATGTGAACGCCGAGTGGACAGAGATGGTGCGCCGTTTGGGCGCCCGACTCGATCCGGCGCGACGCCCACATGCACTCGCAGCGATCGTGGTGCGACCGGTTCCGGTTCCGTGACAGCGTCGCGGGCGGGAGGCACACCAACACTCGTCCACACTAGAAGGCGACATTCACTCCGAATATAGCCACGTTGGAATGGGCGTCTCGGTCGCTGTGCGTCGTGCCCGGAACCACGTTCGGACCACCCCCTCCGCTAATGAAGTTGAGCGGCGCGTAGCCTTCTGTGCGGACGTATTCCGCGAACAACTTCGCCGTTGGCGCCACATAGGCGGCAACCCCAACGACCAGCTGGTCCTGGTTGTCCCAGGGGGCGCCGGTCGGACCAGCCGTGAACCGACTGAACTCTCCTGAAAGGTCAACGGGCGTGCTTGCAACGATCACTCGGTACTTCGCGCCGATCCCAAAACTGCTCACCTCATGTGCGGGGAACTGCGGGATCTCTGGATTGAACGTGCCAGGCCACACATCTGTGGTTTTCGCCAATTCCGCCTGCACGGTCAGACCTCCAGTCGTCAGTTGCGTATACACATCGTACGCAGGGTTCTCTTTCTTGCACGCTTGAAAGTGTTGAACGGGATAGTCCTGACAGTAGGCGCTACCTTTTTCGTACGAGACCCCAAGCAACAGCCTACTGGACGGGTTTCCGAGGCTCGCGGTGTAGTTGGCGTCCACCACATAGTTGTTGAGCCGACTCGGAACCGCTGTCTCGTTCACGGGGGTATGGGCCCCGCGAAATTGCGGGCCGCCCTGCACCCCATTGAACGAAACAGTTACCCCGTCCTTCGAGTACCCGGCCTGCACGCCGTACGCGAGTCCACCGAATGCGTGCCAGACCGTTGACGCTGTGAACGGATTCACGGTGTCGGTAAGACCAAACGGCGTTGCCATCTTTCCCAGGCTGACGTACAGCGGCAACTTGGTGAGGTCGCCCAGCAGGACGTACCCGCGACGCAACTGGATCTGGTTGCGCGCCAGCGCGGTGATCGTCCCCTGACCAAAGCTCTGTTCCGGGTCGTAGAGCAGTTCCATGTGAGCCGTCACCCACGAACCGGCGGCGCCCGTCACGCTCAGCTGCGCGGAGTGCAGGACCGCCTCCGACGCGCTCTTGCCAACCTGGTTATTCGATGTCGGATGACGCATCAGATAGCCAAATTTCCCGGCGGCATTGCTCTGGTGTACATCGGCTATGGCGGTGACGGCCCCTCCAAAAGTAACCGAATCATTCGGAACCTCACCCCCGCGCCTGGCGTCCAGCAGGACCAGTAGCTTTCGGTTGATGTTGGTCGTCGGATCGAGCATGTCATACGTGTACCGGCTGTTGACCCGCACCGAGGGTGTCTGACCGAGCAGGACCTCAGGTGCAAGGACGCCAACGATTAGCAAAATCCAAACGCCACACGTGAACAATCGCCAAAGTCGCATCTCGCCCCCAATACTGTTCAACGATCAACCAAATCGAATCGCCATCCGTGAAAAATCGGGAAGTCGCAGCTCACTTCCAAGTAGTAAGAGTGTAGGCTGAGGAGGGATTCTCACGTTCGGACCTTGGTTGCGCTTGAAGGATTCTTAGGAAGCCACCCGGCGATCTGCACTCGGGAGTCGTAGAATCTCTGAGGAGAGCGACTCACCTCAAGCCCAGCTAGCTTCACTCTTGCCGCTTGTACCACACATAGAGCTATAGCCAATGCCACGTACGCGATTCCCAAAATGTCTCCATCGCTGCGGTCGGCTCGTGACATCTCCGGTAGACTTGAGACGACAACTCGGAGAGGTTAAGCGGTGAACGGGCAAAGACTTGAGACCAGAAGTCGTGTGCCATCACCAACTTAGAAATGGACGCTCACAGGGTTCGAATCCCTGCCTCACCGCCAATTCCATGGCGTTCGGTCCTTGTGACGGCCCTAATTCCTACCGGCCTGCCATCTGTGTTGCTCATTCAGTGTTCAAAGCGGATGGAGGCTGCAGTCCGCAACCAGGTCACTCGGAACTGCGACTCGCACGGGTAATGGACAATAGGCCATGCGCAAGCGCATCGGCATCCTGACCGGCGGGGGAGATGTCCCCGGCCTGAACTCCATCATCAAGAGCGTTGTATACCGCGCCACGCAGAATCACTGCGAGGTCATCGGCATTCGGAAGGGCTGGGAAGGCCTCACGCACTGCAACCTGGACGACCCTGCAAGTAAGGCCAAGTACATCTGGCCCCTGGACCGAGCCAATACCCGAACCATCGATCGCTCCGGTGGCACGGTGCTACACACCAGTCGGGTCAGCCCTTCGCGCATCAGCCGGCTCCCGGAGTTTATGAGCGCCGACAGCGTTCCCCGCAATGGCGAATGGTTCGACCTCACGCGGCATGTCGTGAGCAATCTGGATCGACTGGGGATCGAATATCTGATCGTGATCGGCGGCGACGGTACGCTGGCGACGGCGCCGAGTGTCGAGAAGTTGGGCGTGAAGGTGATCGGGATTCCCAAGACGATGGACAATGACGTACGCAACACCGAGTACTGCATCGGATTTTCAACGGCGATCACGCGCGCGACGGATTCGATTCAGCGACAACGGACGACGGTCGGTTCACACGAACGCTACGGCCTGTTCCGGATCTTCGGCCGCCAGTCCGGATTCACGGCGCTGTATTCCGCGTACACCACGTCGATTCGATGTTGCATTCCGGAGTACGACGTGTCGCTGGACCGGCTGCTTGAGCTGCTTGCCCAGGAGAAGCGCGACACGCCCAGCAACTACGCCCTGCTGGTCCTGTCGGAAGGCGCGAAGTGGCAAGGGTACGTGCCGTCGATCGAGCGATACGATGCGTCAGGTCATCTGCGGCCAGCCAGCATCGCTGAAGCGCTCAAGACCGAGATCGCCGAGCGCCTGGGCGAGGAGAGCATCGCCAGTGATCTCACGTACGAGCTGCGAAGCGGCGAGCCG
>Ga0115002_10004462_pt1 | contig 16915 bp, 19 predicted proteins | sample ArcticOcean_MG_C_8_FD_89576 | JGI IMG/M metagenome (GOLD analysis project Ga0115002, IMG submission 89576) | Marine microbial communities from western Arctic Ocean - ArcticOcean_MG_CB11_86 | ecosystem: Environmental > Aquatic > Marine > Oceanic | place: Arctic Ocean: Canada Basin | collected... | reverse complement strand
TCACACAGGTGTATATGCGAATTCTTAGGCGCAGTACCGACCACGCCGAGGGTTGTCCGTTGCGGTTCAAGCGCTGCCAGGCGTGTGCGACCTCGGCTTCCCACTCTCGGCGCCATGCGCGGCGACGCATGAAGAGGACGAAGCGTGACGCCCATCCGATGCATGCCGCGCCGGGTATCATGCTCAGCTTGCCTCGCGCTCGAAGAGAGGAAGAAGCATCGGGAAGCGGGCCTCGACATCGCCCATGGACTTGTGCCCAAGCGGGGTCAGTTCGTAGTAGCGGCGCTGCGGACGTTGCTCGGCTTTGGCGTCTGCCTCGTCTTCCCAATCGCCGGTGAGCACAGCGCGGCGTTCGAGCCGTCGCAGGATCGGATATGCCGTCCCATCCGGCAGGCCAGTCGCGTCCATGATGTCGAAGCCGTACCTATGACCGCCTCTGATTGCGAGCAAGACCGACGCTGTCGGGTATGTGAGACTGAAGAGCCGGCCCATACTGACCTCCGTGTCTCGAATCCTAGGTAGGGTCTAGGTGGTATGATGCATCGGCGAACGGATTGGTTGCGTCACGACTGATCCAGCGAGGATCGCCCTCCGAGGATCGCCGTCCACTTTATGAGGAAGATTCGATGAGCGACGCCTGGGTCACCGAGGCCGAGGCTCTGCGTGAGCTCGGTCCACGTCATCTTGTGTTCCTGTGCGTGGCGAACTCGGCCCGAAGTCAGCTCGCCCACGGAATCGCGCGCAGTCTCGCGCCGGAGCATGTGAAGATCTCATCGGCAGGGTCGGAGCCTACGTCGGTGCGGCCTCAAGCCATTGAAGCGTTGCGAGAGATCGGCATCGACATCTCACACCACGAGTCGACCGGCCTCGACGCAGTGGAGCGGCCGGTGGACGCGGTCATCACACTGTGTGCAGAGGAAGTGTGCCCGGTCTGGATGGAGCGCGCATGGAGGGCACACTGGGGCTTGCCGGATCCGGCGGATGCCGTGGGCTCGGAGGAGGAGAAGATCGAGGCGTTTCGCTCCGTACGTGACGAGCTGAGGCGGCGGCTCGGCGTCGTATTCATCACCGCTGAGGTGTAGGTTCCCCGCATGACGAACCAGAACCCTCGACCTGGGAAACGCATCCTGTGGGTCGATGACGAGATCGGCCTTCTCAAGCCGCACCTGCTCTTCCTTCAGGCGCGCGGCTACCACGTCGACGCCATCGCAAACGGGGATGACGCGCTCGAGCTGCTGCAGTTGAATTCGTATGACCTGGTTTTGCTTGACGAGCAGATGCCCGGACGTCGTGGGCTCGAGGTGTTGGAGATCATGCACCGTCACAATCCTCACCAGCGCGTGGTCATGGTCACGAAGTCCGAAGAGGACCGCACGCTGACCGAGGCGATTGGGCGTCGTGTGGAGGACTACTTGGTGAAGCCGACAAGCCCCCGACAGGTGCTGTCCGTGGTGACGCGTATTCTCGAGGGCTCCTCGATCCGGCAGCAGCAGGTGGCGCAAGACTTTGCGGCTCGTTTCGGTCGGCTCACCATGCTCCAGCAAGAGGCCAACGCGCCGGAGGACTGGGTAAAGGTCTTCACCGAACTGGTGGACTGGCACATCCGATTGGAGCAGGCTGGCGAGACCGGGCTGCTCGATACGGTCCGCTCGATCATGCATGACCAGAGGCGCGACTTTGGCACGTGGGTCATCCGCAACTATGCGCGGTGGATGGAGGACGCGGAGGATCGGCCGCGCATGTCGGTCGACTTGGTTCGGGAGTTCTTGGTCCCACGGCTCGGTCCGGACCCCGTGTACTTCGTGGTGCTCGACTGCATGCGACTCGATCAGTGGAGGGCCATCTCTCCACTGCTCTCGCAGTATTTCGACATGGAGGAGACGTACCACTATTCGATTCTGCCGACTGCGACTCCCTATGCCCGGAATGCGATCTTCAGTGGGCAGTATCCGGACGAAATCGCCAAGAAGCGTCCGGAGTGGTGGGACGCTTCGGACGACGAGGGTAGCCTCAACGCATTCGAGGACCAGTTGCTCGTTGAGCAGCTCAAGCGACTCACCGGGCGGGACGTGCCCGTTCATTATGAGAAGATCTTCTCGGATCGGCAGGGTGATCGCGTCCGTGCGCGTGTCAATTCTGCGCTAAAGACCCCGGGTATGGTCATCGCTCTCGTCTTCAACTTCGTAGACCTCATGACCCACGGTCGGTCGGAGTCCCCGATCCTCATGGAGGTCGCCCGCGACGAGGCGGCATTGAGGGACCTGACGCGAGCGTGGTTCGAGCGTTCCACCGCCTTCGCCGTGCTCAAGGAGGCTGCACTGCAGGGCCACCAGGCAATCCTGACGACGGACCATGGGTCGGTTCTCTGCCAGCATCCGAGCACGATTTTCGCGCGTCGGGATGCGACCAAGAATCTCCGCTACAAGTTCGGCCAAGATCTGCGTCCCGAAGTGTCGACGACCGCGTACTCGACCCGGGACGAGAAGCATCTGAGACTGCCGGCTGGCGGCCTAGGCATGACCTACGTCGTCGCTGTGGAGGACTACTTCTTCGTCTATCCGACCAAGCTCCGTGAGTACCAGGCCCGTTACCGAAACTCCTTCCTCCATGGCGGTATCAGCCCGGAGGAAATGATTGTCCCGCTCGTGAGTCTCACGCCGAGGAAATGATCTCAGAAGCTCAGGCGCTGGCTAAGACTTCCCCCTACCGTCGGGTCCTCTCGTATTTGAGGCCGCACTCGGGCGTTTTCTTGGTGGCGATTGTCGCGACGGCTCTCTTCGCCGTTTTGGATGCGTCGGTCTATGTCCTGCTCATCCCGTTCATCGAAGCCCTCTTCGTAAGCGGGGGCGGTCCGCGTTCTGCGAACGATTCGGGCATGGAAAGGCTGCTCGACGGCACTGTCTACCGTTGGGTCGACCTTTCGGGGGATCCCCTCGCCGCGATCGGGCGCATCATCATTCTGATTTTGCTCGTCTTTGCTGTGAAGAATTTCTTCCACTTCACGCGCACCTATTTGGTCGCACGGGCGGAGCAGGGGGTCAACCGAGATCTGCGTAACGAGGTGTATGACCATCTCGTGGACCTAGACCTGACTTTTTTTGGTCGTGTGCGCATGGGCCAGATCGTGAGCCGCCTCACGACTGAGGTTGAGCAGGTGCGAACCCTGGTAACCGCCGAATTTTCCAAACTCGTTTCGGCGGTCTTCGAGTTTGCGGTGGCGGTCGTACTGATGGTCTTGATCTCGTGGCAGCTTACGCTTGCCGCGTTCGTCGTGATTCCGGGAGCGATGATCATCTGGGGTCCGCTGGTGAACGTTCTGAGGCGTCGAGATCGGCGTGTGTTGCACCTGGCTGGAGAGGTCGCCGCGCATGTGCAGGAGACGCTTGCCGGCATTCGGCTCGTGAAGGCTTCGTCTGCCGAGCAGCGCGAGAAGCAGCGCTTTCGGGGTCTGACCGGGGACTACTTCAGACAGTTCCTGCGAGCCGAAGTTGCGCGGGCGCTGGCCGCGCCGGTGACAGAGATGCTGGCGGCGTCCGGCACCGTGATCCTGCTCTGGTTCGGTGCTCGGCTAGTCGTTGCGGGAGAGCTTTCGGGGCCGCTGTTCGTCGGCTTCCTCGGACTTTCGATGAAACTGTATTCGCCTGTGAAGAACGTGGCCAAGTTTCCCGCGACAGCTCAGCCGGGTCTCGTGGCAGCGGAGCGCGTGTTCGAATTCCTCGACGCGCCAGTCGAGATCGCAGACGCCTCCGATGCAAAGCGGTTGCAGACGTTCAAGTCCGTGATTGCGTTCGAGCAGGTGTCGTTCGCGTACCGAGAAAGGGAGCCCGTTCTTCGCGATGTGTCCCTGAGCGTCGCCCCGGGCGAAGTTGTCGCGATCGTTGGACCCAGTGGGGCTGGCAAGACGACGCTCGTGGACCTGCTCGGTCGTTTCTTCGAGGTCGACTCGGGTCGCATCACGGTCGACGGGGTCGACATTCGCGACGTGCGGGTCGCCGATTTGAGAGCGCTCATGGGCGTGGTGTCTCAAGAGACAGTGCTGTTCCACGACTCCGTTCGTGCGAACATCGCCTACGGACGTCCGGACGCATCGCATGCGGACATCGAGGCAGCGGCGATCGCAGCCCACGCGCATGAGTTCGTCGTCGAGATGCCAGACTCCTACGATACCCGGGTCGGCGAACGTGGGGTGGGGGTCTCCGGCGGCCAACGGCAGCGGATTGCGATCGCCCGCGCCCTTCTGCGAGACCCGCCGATCCTCGTCTTCGATGAGGCGACCAGTTCGCTGGATACTGCGTCTGAGCGCCTCATCCAGGACGCGATCGAAACGCTCATGGAAGGCCGCACGGTGTTCGTGATCGCGCACAGGCTCTCGACTGTGCAGCGCGCGGACCAGATTCTGGTGATGGACGGTGGACGGATCGTAGAACGGGGAGACCACGCGACCTTGCTCGCCCAGGCTGGGTTGTATCGCCGACTTTACGACCCCCAGTTCCATACGGGACCCTAGCCTGTGACCGCGAAGCCTGCCCGGCATCGCTTGGAGTCCCGAGCCTTCAAGTTGATCACGGCACTCTTCTTCATTGTGCCGGAGAGGGGCGCTGTCGCTCTGTCGATGCTCTTCGGGTCGCTCGCCGGCAGCGTATTGCGTATTCGCAGACGGGCCGTCGACAAGCACCTCAGTCTCGCGTTTCCTGATCGACCTCGTGCGTGGAGGAACCGAGTGGCCCGAGCCAGCTACGTGCACCTCGCGCGGGAGTGGATGGCGACGTTTCGGCTCTCGAGACTGGGTCAGGACGAGATTCTCTCTCGCACGCGCATGGTGGGCTTCGACGCGTTCAGGGCGGCACTCGAGGAGGGCAAGGGTGTGGTGCTCATGACCGGACACCTCGGGAACTGGGAGTTCTGCGCGACGGGCTTCACGGCGAGGGGAATCCCCCTGGACGCCGTCGCGAAGAGCATGGCCAATTCACAGTTCGGCGCTGCTTTGACCGAGGCTCGTGAGCGGATCGGGATGGGCGTCATCGACATGGACGATGCTCCTCGGCGAGTTCTGCAGAGCCTCCGTGCTGGGCACGTGGTGGCGATGCTGGGTGATCAAAACGCGCACCGCGGTGGGCTCTTCGTGCCGTTCTTCGGGAAGCTCGCATCGACCGCTCGGGGGCCGGCTGTCTTCGCGCTCCGCACCGGAGCACCGGTGTTTCTGGGCATCCCGCTTCGCGACCCGGGTTGGAGGCAAGCGTACACGGTCGAACTGCGCCGTATCGACTTTCAGCCGTCTGGCCGGATCGACGAGGACGTTCGGGCCCTAACCGCCGTACATACGGCGGCGCTGGAGCAGGCCGTAAAGCAGGCTCCGGAGCAGTATTTCTGGCAGCACAAGCGTTGGAAGAAGCGACCTGAGGGAGAGCGGGACTCCGGAACCGCGCTTGCGCCGACCGGTATAACGGTCGATCGGTGATTGGGGCCTCCCAGATCCGGTCACTGCCTAGGTTGATTCCTCGTGGCGATGACGAGCCCGTGATTTACGTCTGCATCCCAGCGCATAACGAAGCCTTGACGGTCGGCGTCCTTCTTTGGAAGGTGCGTCGTGTTTTGGGCGAATTCGATCGAGACTACCGGCTCGTCGTGCACGATGACGCGTCCACGGACGATACCCAGGCCGTGCTCGAGCGTTACCGGAGGGCTATCCCGCTTACGATCCTCCGCTCCGACGAGCAGATCGGCTACAGCGCCTCGGTGGAGAGGTTGCTCCGTCATGTGGTAACTCAGGCGACCTATCCGAAGCGTGACTGCGCCGTCGTGCTGCAGGGCGACTTCACCGAGGATCCCGCGGACATAGTCGGACTTGTCAGCATGCTCGAGGGTGGCGCCGACATTGTCGCGGGGGCCATGGAAGAGGGTGATCGCCCTCTTCCCCGGGGAGTCCGCCTGGTCCGCACGTTTTCGCGCGCGCTCCTTCGCCGCGTGGTCGCGGGGGCGCCCGTGTCGGACCCGTTGAGCGGCCTGCGCGCCTACCGGGTGATCGTGCTCAAGAAGGCGCTACGCGATCGCCCAGTGGAAGAGCCGCTCTTGGAGTCGGAGGGTTGGGCTTCCAACGTCGAGTTGCTCGGCAGGCTCGCGCCCCACGCCCGCCGGATTGCTGAGTCGCCGCTCGGACTCCGCTACGACCTTCGCCTGCGTGAATCGCGTTTCAAACCATGGAAGACCTTCTTGGCACTGGCTCGCCTGCCTGGTGGGGCGTTGTGGTCGTCGGTCGGCACGGAGACGGCATGAGAAGCGTACTCGGCGGTCTCGCGCTAGCAGCGCTCATCGTGCCTTCCTCAATGATGGCGCAAGAGAATGAGGATACATGGGGTGGTGCGGCTATTCTCGATAGTCTTGCCGCGGAGTACCCGACCAACGACCTAGCCGCCCCGGCTCCGTTCGGACCCGGAGAGCAGATGAGCTACCGGGTCGAGGTCGGCTGGTTCGATGTGGGTGAGGGTCACCTCAACATCGAAGCGCTGGACAGCGTGCGCGGCAACAACACCTACCGGGCAGCGATGGAGATCGACGGCGGGATACTGGGTCTCGGAGTGCACGACATCTATACGTCGTTCTTCGACGTGAGCACGCTGCAGACCTGGCGGGTTTTGAAAGAGTACAACCAGGTGTCGTACCACGCGACGCGGCACTACGAGCTATATCCGGAAGAGGGCATCTGGGACAACGAGGACAAGAAGGAGGGGGATAAAAACAAGTCCGGTCCACTCGGCTCGTCACTCCCTCTCGACGAGATCGCCTTCATCTACTTCTTGCGCCAGATGGATCTCGAGGTCGGCAAGAGCTACAGCATGTCGCGCTACTTCAAGCAGGACGGTAACCCTGTCGTGGTTGAGGTAGTGCGTAAGGAGCGAAAGAAGGTCGACGTCGGCGAATTCGACTGTATCGTCATACGACCACTGATCCGGACATCCAAACTGTTTTCTGACGGTGGCGAGGCCGAGATCTATTTGAGCGACGACGACCGCCGATTGATGGTGTACATGAAGAGCAATATCCAGGGGTTCCCTGGTGCGCTGGAGTTGTACCTAAAGGGGTATCAACCCGGCGTGCCGCTGAACGCTGATTCGAGGGCCGCGGCCGAAGAGGCGAGAGAGGCCCGGGCACAGGCCGACGCAGACGCCGCCACCGTCGGTAGGTGAGGGACGGCTCCAGCTCCATCAGAGGGTCCCGCAGGTCCGTCCCATGGGCATGAGACGGATCCGCACCAAGATGGTCTGGCTGCTTGTCTTCCCGTTCTTGTGGTTTGCCGAGCCGACGCGCGGCGCGCTGATCCTGGGTGCGACCTTCGCCGTGACCGGCTTGCTCATCCGCGGCTGGGCCGCCGGAACGATCCACAAGGACGAAGACCTCACGACATCGGGTGCCTACGCGTACACCCGGAATCCGCTTTACGTAGGAAGTTTTCTCATCGGACTAGGTTTGGTTGTCGCCGGGGGGCACTGGATCTGGCATGCGCTCTTCCTCGTGTTTTTTGTGGGCGTATACGGGCGTGCCATGTCCGGAGAGACCGAGTTGCTTGCCGAGCTCTTCGGTGATCGCTTCGAGCACTACGCGGAGCACGTGCCGGCGCTGCTACCGAGGCTGACGCCCTATCGACCGCAGCGACCTGACGTGGCCGGCGGCTTTCGGTTGCGTCAGTATAAGCGCAACAATGAATGGGAAGCGCTGCTCGGGGCTGGGGCCGCGTTTGCGTTTCTCGCCACGAAGCAGATGTGGCTCGGCTGAGCCTATAGCGCAGGCAGCCGGCCTTGGTGGCCTTACCCTCACAGGAGTGAGAGAGCCGCCCCCACCGAAGCGTCAATGAACTTCCGGACCATGGCCTCGCGCAGTGCTGCCTCCGCTTGGACGACCTCTTCACCGCTCAAGACTGCACCCACCCAGCCCTCAGTATGCCAAGCCCCGGCCCCGTCCAGCGTCGGCAGATCGGCGGGGTCTGGATAGGGCCACGGCGTCACGTACCAGTACCAGCCGCCTGCGTCGCTTCCAGTCGGCGCCATGCCGATGCCTATCGTCTTCGCACTCTCGGCGTCCTCTCCCTGCTCAACGGTGACGAGCGTCGCGATGTCGAAGTGGTGGGGCCAGCAACGCACTTCGGATGCCGTGTCGTGGCCGTCGATGACTTCGCCTAGGAGGGTCGCTGCAGACTCGTAGAGAGCGCTCAAAGTCGTGAATTCGTGCTGCTGGTCCTCGCTGAATCGGGCGCCCTTCTGCACAGGATGGGACGGTAGTGCAAAATCTGGCCGGAGGATCTCCGGCAGCCGCTCCATGTAGTTCGCGAGACCGGTCATCAGCCACTCGTACCCGTCCTCGATGGTCTTGCCGGCGAGTGGGAGCGATCCGAGTGGTTGCTCGGTGCGGTCGAGCAGTTGTAGGGTCAGGCCCGCCGGCCGTAGTCCAACGCGGAAGGGGTATGCGTCGGCGAACGACTCTCCCACAAACTCGCGGCGGGCAGCCTGCCAGGTCATGCTTCGATGGCTGTCATCCTCGCGGGGCTCCACGAAACTCTGACCAGCCGCGGCGATGAATTGGCTAGCCCAGTGGAGTTCGAGCGTCGCGCTCGAGAGATCGGCTGGAGCGACCTCTCCGATGCGGGTCCAGGAGTTTGATTCGGTCGTGTGATACTCTCTCTGCTTGACGCTTTGATTGACCCTCTGTGGTGTGGCCTCGTTCATGAACCAGCTGGCGATAGGTCCTGTGCTTCACCCGCGGCGGCGTCGGACATCATTGTCCCCTGAAGGCCGTGTCCACATATATGCTCGCACTACGTTCTAACGTATCGCTTCATCGCGAGCGACACCTTCCCCAACACCGCGTCTACGGTGATGCGTTCCATCCCGTCACGATACGTCGGCATGACGGGGTATTGCTCGCCAGGGAACTCCGCGTACCCATCCACGATCAAATCCTCGAAGCCGCGATACGGCCCGGAGCGCTTGGGGTTGGTGTGGCCGTACAGTCCGACCACCGGTGTTCCGAGTGCGCGGCTGATATGCAGTGGGCCCGTATCCGGGCTAATGAGCAGAGCGCTCCCCTCTAGGAGCCATGCCAGTTTTCTGACCGGACGACAGAGTGCGTCGACGACGCTCGCGCCAGTCACGGCGAGCACCTCGTCGGCCATGCGGCGCTCGACCGTGGAGGGACCGCCGACGATCACCGGCCGCAGGCCGTGCTCGCTCTCGATCTGTTCCAAGACCCGTGCATAGCCTTCGGCATTCCAGTTCTTTGCGAGCTTGCTCGTGGCCAACACGACGGCGCAGGCAGGACGGTCGAGCTCGGCGAAAAACGCTGTCTGCTCCGCGCGCTCTTGCTCCGACAGGTCGAGCTTCCACTGCAACGGCTCCGGGTCGACGCCTAGGTACTCCAGGAATTCGAAGTACTGGTCCTGAACATGACGTTGGCCCTGGGCCGGGATGCGGCGGTTGGTGAAGAGCCACTGCATGTCCTTCGCTCGGACGCGGTCGAAACCGAGCTTTACGTCAGCGCTAGTGATTGCCGTGATCAAGCCTGCCTTGAAGTAGGCCTGAAGGCCGATCAATAGATCGAAGTGGCGTCCGGCCATGGCCCGTCGGAGGTCGAGAAAGCCTCTCGGGGCCTTCATCCCTCGGTCCCGGTGGAAAATGACGAAGTCGTCAATCGCCGGGTGGTTCTCAACGAGCTGATGGGGAACCGGCTGAATGACCCAGGTGATACGGCAATCCGGCCAGGCTCGCTTGAGGGCGTTCGCGACCGGCAGCACGTGCACGGCATCCCCGAGTGCTGAGAGCATCACGATGCATATCTCGCGGGGCGGAGAGCCCGACCAGCCGTCCCCCCTCACGGATACGCCTCGAAGCCGTCACGAAGTGCCCGCCAACCTACGTCTGACACTTCGACGGCATGCAGCGCGCTCAGCTTTCGCAGGGATCGCTCGAGTCGGTCACGCATGAACCGTGTGAGAGCCGGAGTTGCTCGTGTGAGCACGTTGCAGCGATCCAGGTCGATCACGTGCGCCTCAGCCGCTCCGCGGTGATCGTGAACCAGGATGTTGCCTGCGCTGACGTCCGGGTGCAGCACGTGGGTGTCCTCCAGCCTACGGACAAGCTTGCCAGCGATGTGAAGCATCCTCTCGACATCGATCGGTCCGTCGCTACCCCCGAACAGGAGGTCCGCGAGAGTCTCCGCATCCGGAATGAACTCCGTCACGATATCGGCCCGATAGAACATGCCGGTAGTGTAGACGGCGCTCGCCACGACTGCGGGTGTAGGTACTCCACGGCTGCGAGCTTCCACGCTCGCCTTGAACTCTCGTATTGGGCGGCTGTTGCCGCCGGCCAGGTATCGGTCGTCCAGGTAGCGAGCGACGGCTCCGCCCCTGCGGTAGTGGCGCACCACCCATCGTTCACGACGGTCGGGTCCACCGGTTGGAGCCAGAACGGCGTGAACCGCACCGCGGCCGGTGAAGGACACCACGTCGTCTTGCTCGGAAGCCCACGTGTGCAGGGTGCGCCCGGCCCCGAGGATCGTCGCTAGCCAGTCCGCGCCCGCAGACCACACGAAGCCCTCTGAGTCACGTCCGGAGCGGATCTCGTATCCCTCGAAGGCATCGCCGAGCGCCACCACCGACCGGATCACTCCCCTGCTGCTTCCTCGGAAACCTCGATGAGAAAGACGCCCGGGCCCTCGAGTGTCTCTCCCTTCACTCTTACGCGGAACGTGTATTGGCCCGTGTGTGGGAAGATGACGCTTTCCATGGGCAGAATGAGCTGGCTTCGTGACGGGGGGTGGCCTGGAGCTTGTGCGCGGACCTCTGTCTCGCCCTCCACCGTGAGTGACACGTTGCCCTCCTCATCCTCGAGGTCAGCCTTAAAGAGGTGGCGGCCCTCGTCGGTTGGGGCCCACTCCAGAACCAGTACCAGGACCAATCGGTCCTGCTGCGCGGGAAAGCCAGGAGCGGAGAGGTCGTTGTAGACGCCGTGCAAATCGATCTTGCCTTCTGGCGTAGGGCGTGCGTCGTCGCAGATTGCGGCGAACCGGACTCGAGCGCTCATGATTTAGCCTCCGGCGACACGCCCCAACCGCCACCACCGGGTGACCGGATGCTGATCACGTCGCCGGCGTTGACGGAGAATGTGACCTTCCCAGGAAGGTGCTCTTCCACCCCGCCACGGATGAGCACGTTCTCGCCTGGCGCGCCGTCCCCCCCTCCTTGGGCAGCACTGGGGCCGACGATTCGCCGCTCACACAGGAGTGCCACTCGAGCGGGGCCCAACAACATGAGGTCCCGCCGCAGCCCGTCCCCCCCTCGGTGGAGGCCGGTTCCGCCCGAACCCCTCCGGATGCCATAGTGGGTCACGCGGTATGGATACGCGTGCTCGAGTGCCTCGACCGGTGTATTGAGGGAGTTCGACATGTGGCAGTGTACACCTGAGAGGCCGGGCCCGGTTGGGCCCGCGCCCATGCCCCCCCCGACCGTTTCATAGTACGCGAAGGCCTTGCCGTTGCGTGGGTCGACGCCACCCACCGTGGTGTTGTTCATCGTGCCTTGAGACAGGGCTGGCATGAGTTCGGGAAGTGCGACTCCAAAAGCTCGCATGAGCACGTCCGTAATGCGTTGACTCGTCTCGACATTCCCGGCGGCGACCGACGCCGGCGGGACTGCGTTGACGAGGGACCCCTCAGGAAGCACCGAGGTGACTGCAGACATCGAACCGCCTCCAGCCGGAAGAGGTTCACCGAGCAGTGCCTCCACGACACAGCGGACTACGTAGCGGGTGGCTGAAGACGTGATCGCGGGGACGGCGTTAATGCCGCCCGGTACCTGAGGTGAGGTGCCGGTGAAGTCGATGTGAAGCCGCGCTCCTCGAACCGTCAGAGAAGCCTTGATCGGAACAGGGCCCGAGCCGAAGCCGTCATCTTCAAGGAAGTCCTCCGCGTCGTATATGCCATCGGGGATCCTCTCGAGCCCGGCCTCTATCAAGCGATCGGCATACTCGATGAGCGAGTCCATTGCCGCGAGCGTGGCGTCGACCCCGCGCCGTTCTGCGATCTCGAGTAGTCGGGTCGAACCCGCGTGCAGCGCACCTAGCTGAGCGTCGAGGTCGCCCGCGCGCTCCAGGGGCGTGCGTACATTGGCGAGCACCATCTTCCATAGATCCTCATTCAACACGCCTGCTTGATACAGCCTGACCGGAGGGATGCGAATGCCCTCCTCGAAGATCTCTCTCGCGAGTGGCATCGAGCCCGGCGTGGAGCCGCCGACGTCGCTGTGATGAGCGCGGGAGGCGACATAACCGAGCAGGCGAAGCTCTGGACCGTGAACAGCAGAGATGAGTGTGATGTCGGGAAGGTGGGTGCCGCCCCGGAACGGATCGTTCACACATACTACGTCACCCGGCTCCAGGCTTCCGAGTTCTTCGAGGGCTGCTTCCACGCTCATTGGCATCGCACCGAGATGCACTGGCATGTGGTCGCCGACCGAGACGGCAGATCCCGACGGATTGAAGAGCGCACATGAGTAGTCCTGGCGCTCTTTGATGTTCGGCGAGAACGACGCGCGTTTCAGCGCGGCGCCCATCTCTTCCGCCAAGGCGGTGAAGAGGTGGCGAAATATTTCGAGTGCGACTGCGTCGGACGTGGAGGCTTTGGACACGTGTAATCGCTCGGTTTGGCGGTCATGGTGATCGCGGTTACGTTATAAGGTTGGAGAAGAAACCTAGCGAATGAAGTCCACAGGTGGTGCGCTGAATGCGTGCTCATTAGACGACGACCGGAGGCTGGTTTGGGCAAAGAGAAGCTTATGGAACGGGCACGCGACGAGCTGTTTAGTCATATCAACCGTTGCGGTGTCTTGCAGGCTGAAGATGATGACAAGAAGCATTGGATGGATGAGACCATCGACTATATCGGAGAGCGTTACCCCGATCTGACCGATGGTGACCTGACGGGTCTCCTCGAAATCGGAATCCGGTTCTGCCAGCCGGCCATCGCGCATGGCGCAGGCAGTGCCTCGAAAGAGTTGGACGACGCAACCGTGGCGTAACGCCGGTACGCGAACTTCATGCAGGGGCGCGGGGAGCCTATGGGGCTTCCCGTGCCTCTTTTTATTTGGGGGTTTGTGACACCGAGTGCCTGCGCTGGTACCGCGACGAGGCCTCCTCGAAAGACCTCGGTTTTTTGGGTAGCCAAAAGTTGGCTTCCCACATATAATTCCGGCCGTTCGTCGCTGGGTTTTACGAGGAGGGCTTGATGGGTAGTAGACGGAACTTCATAAAGACTTCCGCCGGAGTCGGTGCGGACGCAGCTCTCGGTGTATGCCCGAAGAGCCTGCGGGGCGCGCCCGTGGACGGAGACTCGAGGCACGAGGACTCCGCATATCTCTTTGAGAGTGCATGATGCCAGATCCTCTTCGGATGGGTAACGAGAAGCAGCTGCTGAAGCAGTACTATGCCGGCGGACAGATGGATTCTCCTAACGGGGGCTTTCTCATGCTGCTTGGCATCCGTTCTGGTGAGGGTGGCGCCGCGATCGCTTTGCTGGAATGCAGCGTGTCGTCGCTCCGCTACGAGATCGTGATCCCAAAGGCCACGAAGGGCGAGCGCAAGAAGGTCAAAGACGTGCTGCAGGCGGATGACGATCCTGACTGTCCGCGTCACGGACCCGGAGTGCGCCTGGTCAGGGCGGGGAAGAACCTCGTCTGCAACTCCTGCGGAGTCGCGTACGCCCGCGTGTAGCGCCGGGCCGATGGTATTGAATCGTCGGATTTCGAGGGTGGTACGAGCCAAAATCGCGCGTTAGATTGCCCTAAATCTCTCTTTGCGCCGGCCTGCGGCGGTCGGCGAGGAGCTTCCTACATGCCTGAGCGATTCCTCAGTTCGGAGGAATACGACGAGCAGGCGCACAAGCTCTACAACGATGGTGATTATGATGGGGCCCTTGAGATGCTGAAAGAGGGCCTCTCGCTTTATCCCAACGCCGTAGAGCTGTACGTCGGTATGGGATATGCGCGCTTGGCGAGAGAGGAGTACGCTTGGGCTCGGAAGGCTTTCGAGCAGGCGGTTGTCTTGGATGCCAGCCACGAGGACGCCTTGGTCGGACTCGGCGAGACACTGCTGCGATTCGGTGAGCAAGAGCACGCCCTGAAGCTCTTCGAAGAAGTTGTGGCCAGGGGGTATGATGACGACATCGAGCTCATGCTCACGATGGGGCGTGCGTTATATCGAGAGGCTCTCTATGCCCAATGCCGTGACGTCTTCGCCAAGGCTGCCGCGGCTCGACCCGATAGCGCAGACGCAGCCGCTTCGCTGGGGTATGCGTTGCATCGTCTTGGCGACGATGTCGGCGCGGGTCGCCAGATTCGGCGCGCGCTGCGTCTCGATGCCGACCTCCACGAAGCACGGGTCTATCTCGGCCACCTTCTCTATGATCGAGGGGACTGGGAAGGAGCGTTGCGTGAGCTCGAGCGTGTGCCACCCCAGGAGCACTGGGATGCGCTGGCTGTATGGAGACTCATGGAGCTGAAGCGAGCTCTTTGGCATCTGGATGCCGGTGACTCGCGGCTGTCACCGTGGGAGAGGCGGCTGGAGGAATTAGAAAATCTCGATGATCCGATCGATCGGCTCTTGGCCGAGGTCGAGTCACAGGTACACAGCCCGGAGCCCGGAGCCTATTTCGACCCCAGTCAGCTCGAACTCTTCGAACTGAGTCAGTCCGGAGAGTCCGAGGGCCGCCACGGCGTGCGACTTAAAGACGGACATCAGGTGCGTGGCACCTGGTACGAGATTGTTCGTCAGATGAGAGACCAGGCTGGGTTTTCCCATGAAAGGATTGCGCACTACATGCGGAGACTTGCGGAGCGCTGGCACGAGCAGAGTGGTGTGGAGATCCCGTTCGCCGACCCCGAGTCGTTCCTGCGGGCTGCTGTGGAAGAGGGGTTGGTGCGACTCGAAGTCGAATCGGAGGAGTGATGAGCGAGACCGAACAAGTATTGTCGAGATTTTACGGGGCGCTGGTCGAGGAGATCCGTGCACAACGCCCCGACTACCTCACGGGACCGTTCACGGTTGCGGAGATCTACCAGAATCTTGTGCCCTACGGTCTGCACCGAGACCGCATCGGTGTGGAGATGAACGGCGACTACGAAGACGCGCTGTTGCGCCTGCTGGCGGGAGAGGGGGGCTACCTGGTCCTTGACTCCGACACGGCGCTGCGGAATCTACGAGCAGAGCTCGAGTCGCCTAATCCGAACACCGGCATGTATCGTGAATATGCTGCCGTAGATGTGCGTCTCAATGCGGGCAAGCTGAACGACGTTGTGGTCGACTCCCCAGACGTTGGAGGGGGCGACCTGATTTCACCCGAGCCTGAGGACATTATCGATATTGACCTGCTCACTGTTTCCGGGGACGAACCCTCTGAGGACGCGCAGGGGCCTGCATCCGAAGCTGGCGACCACTCGGAACCGGAACGACAGTTTGCGTGTCACTGGTGCCGGGCCGACCTTCCGCAGACAGGTACGCTCAATTTTTGTCCGTTCTGCGGTACGGATGTGAACATCGTGCCCTGCGGAGGGTGTGGGGAGGAATTAGCGCCGGAGTGGCGATTCTGCGCGGCTTGCGGTGTCGAGGCGCAGCCTTGATAGCGGGGTGTCGCCTAAGCCTGCTTCCGAGGCACTTTCTCTGTGTGTTCGTGATCACAGTCTCGGGAACAGCCTGCCGGGTAGACCCTGAGTTCCAGCCTGATGAAGTGCTGAGGTCGGAACTTGGATTGACAGACCGCGACGAGGTTCACCGCGTGGTCATCACCGGAGGGGACGCTGAGCTCGCCGCTCCATGGACCACAACGATTCATCCCGGGGCCTACTTGGAATTCGTGACTGGGGATTGGTTCGTGCATGAGGTCAGCTTCGAACTCGACTCGATGCTTCCGGGCGCTCGGGCATTCATGGAGAGCACCGACCAGGTCGCGTCGCCACCGCTACTACGGCTGGACAGCAGGTACGTGGTGGACTTCGAGGGTGGCCCCCCCGGACGGTACCCCTTCCTGCTGGAGGGGAGTGGAGCGGTGGGGCGTGGGGTAGTCGTTGTCGAGGTGAGGCCGTAATGCCGAGAGTCGCGCTCATTCCCGGAGACGGTATCGGTGTCGAGGTGGTCCGGGAAGCTCGTCGTCTCATCGAGGCGTTAGACGAGTCGGAAGGCCTCGATTTCGAGGTCGTCGAATGGGACCTCGGGGCGGAGCGATACCTGCGTGACGGGGTCACGATCACGGACGAGGAGTTCGCTGCCCTTGCCGAGTACGATGCTGTGTTGTTGGGTGCGCTCGGTGACCCACGTGTTCCTGGCAACGAGCATGCGAAGGACATCTTGCTCGGCATGAGATTCAAGCTAGATCTGTACGTGAACTTCCGCCCCTGTGTGCTGCTTTCGCCGGAACTCTCTCCGCTCAGGGACGTCCAGAGCCAGCTGCGCATAGAGACGTTCCGAGAGAATACCGAGGGTGCGTACACCGGTATGGGGGGGAGCTTCAAGACGGGCACGCCGGACGAAATTGCGATCGAGGAGGACGTGAACACACGAAAGGGGGTCGAGCGGATCATCCGAGCGTCTTTCGAGTTTGCGGACTCGCGCGGTCGTGGTCATGTGACTCTGGTTGATAAAGCCAACGCTCAGCGGCATGCGGGCGGTCTTTGGCGCCGGGTCTTCGCGGAAGTGGGCGCCGGCTATCCGAACATCGAACAAGACGCGATGTACGTCGATGCGATGGTCACGGACTTGGTCCGGCGACCACAGCGCTACGAGGTCATCGTGACGTCGAATCTCTTCGGCGATATTGTGAGCGATCTGGCCGCGGAGGTCACAGGTGGATTGGGCCTAGCTCCTTCCGCCAATATTCACCC
>Ga0115002_10004461_pt1 | contig 16916 bp, 6 predicted proteins | sample ArcticOcean_MG_C_8_FD_89576 | JGI IMG/M metagenome (GOLD analysis project Ga0115002, IMG submission 89576) | Marine microbial communities from western Arctic Ocean - ArcticOcean_MG_CB11_86 | ecosystem: Environmental > Aquatic > Marine > Oceanic | place: Arctic Ocean: Canada Basin | collected... | reverse complement strand
TTTCCACAGGCGATCAGATTGCTGCCCAAGCCGGGCAATTGGATGGTTCGCCTGAAAGAGTTTTCTGGTTTTGTGTTGATGGGCACGGTGATCTTCATCATCTACTTCCTAGAAGAGTCTTACACCATCCCGGCTCTCATTATGTTGTTAGGAATTGCCCTTGGCTTGTGGATGATCGGGAACTTGTACGATATCAATACTCACATACGGCATAAAACCTCGGTTCGTCTGACTGCACTGGTCTTAACCGTTGCAATTTGTTCCTTTGGATACGGCATGGCGATCGACAAAAAATCGGGCGGGACAGAACTGCCTTGGGAACCGTTTACTGATGCCCGTATCAACGAACTGATCAACGATCACGAAACCGTGCTGATCGATTTTTCTGCGAAATGGTGTTTGACCTGCAAAGCCAATGAAAAGTTTGCTCTTAATACGCCAGAGACGTTAGAGCTTGTTGAAAATCACGGAATTGTCACGCTTTACGCGGACTACACACACGAATCGCCCGAGATAAAAAAATGGCTCGACAAGTTTGAAAGCATCAGTGTGCCGTTGACTGTGATTTTCCCTGGAAACAACTCAGCCAAACCGATTGTCATCCGCGACCTCTACACCAAGGGAACATTGCTGGAAAAATTAGAACAGGCAGTCAAGGGCCAACCCAATAAAAGCCTGCAAACCGCTCAGCGGTAACGTTTAACGAATGCAGTAGAAGCAACCAGATCCCGAAGCGACTACTGCTTTGCAAAGAAAAAAAGAAGCCGTTACGAATCGCCCGCGACTCGCAACGGCCTCAACCCTGAGATGAATCAAGAGTTGTTTTGGTTTGCTATTAGCTTACAGTGGAATTCCGAGGAGTTCTTCCTCTTCTTCCTGGATGATGATTCTTGGAGTGACCATCATCATCAAGCTTTCCGTTTCCCGACCGACGCCCGTGTTTTTGAACAATCGGCTGATGTAGGGGATTTTGTTGAGGATTGGAACACCGGCCATGTTTCGACCTTCACGGAGTCGTTTGATACCGCCGAGTAGGACAGTTCCGCCGTCAGGCACACTGACAGTGGTTGTTACGGAAACAACTTCGAAGACCGGCTGCTGAACGGTCGTCGTTCCGCCACCACCGCCTTGGCCGCCTTGGCCGCCTTGACCTTGTTGACCTTGTTGACCTTGTTGGCCGCCTTGGCCGCCTTGGCCACCGCCTTGGCCGCCACCCTGGCCGCCGAAGCCGCCGATGCCACCAAAGCCTTGGCCGCCGAAGCCACCGCCACCTTGGCCGCCGCCTTGACCGCCACCAAATCCGCCTTGTCCTTGTTGGCCTTGTTGGCCCTGCTGGCCTTGTTGGCCGCCTTGACCTTGTTGACCACCGGCACCACCGCCTTGGAAGGAGAAGGTGAAGACATCGGTAATACTGGTGAAGGAAGGCACGACTGTTAGCCGGACGAAACGTCGGTCTGCTGAAATCACGGCTTGGACTGACATGGTCACACCTTCAGAAAGCACTGTAATCTGAGGAGTGAAACCGATCGAGAAGAACCCAACCGTCGGAACCAGACTGGTTACGAATGGTCTTTGAACTGTACTTTGCACGGTCGCTTGCTGACCGTTGAACAAGGTGACTTTTGGTGCGAATAACAGATTCGACCGTTCGTCTCCTTGGGCTGCGTTGATGAAGAAGAAGGCTTCGATATCACTCAAGATGGCTAAGCCGACCGAGATACCTGCTTCAGGTTGGAATCCACCGAAGTCAGGCACACCGATGTCGAATGATCCTTGTTGGAAGGCAATATCCAGGTCGGGTCTGATACTTCCATCAGCACCCAAGCCAACAATTGTGCCACCTTTCGGGTATGAATCACGGCCCACCAAGTTACGCAGTGGTGGAATTTGGAAGGGGCCATCAACGATTCCCCCAAGCTGTCCGCCTTGCTGACCCTGTTGTCCTTGCTGACCTTGTTGCCCTTGCTGGCCCTGCTGACCTTGTTGCCCTTGCTGGCCCTGCTGACCTTGTTGTCCTTGTTGTCCTTGCTGGCCACCACTGACATCAACAGAACCGAATGGAGGCAAAGCACGGCCTGAGTTATCAACACTGGGGCCGCCTACGTTGTCTTGAACGTTGAAGTCGAAGTCGACACCGATTCTTTCGAAGAATCGATCGGCGACCGTAACAAAGCGAACTTCAATTGTGACTTGCAGGTCTTGCAAGCGTCGTAATTGTTCTAGCAGGTCTGCAATTTCTTCATGAACTTTCTGGGTTTGTCGAATGACTAAACTCAGCGTGGTTTCAGAGGATCGAACTGAGCCGCCACCGCCGACTTCTTCCCACGATTCTGGTTCAACCGTCGAGATGATGAGATCGGTAATGGTGTCGAAGTTGGCAGCAGTTCCGCCACCTGAGAGTCGAGATTCGACTCCTGGTGTGTTGTTCCAAGGGTTATAGGCTTGCCCGTTTGCCAGGGGATCGTTGACTTGGAACATTCCACCGGAGGCATTTTGGATGCCGCCGGAGGGAACGCTGAAGTTATTATTCGAGCCAAATCCGGACATTGCCTGCCCGGTGCTGCTCATGCCTGTGCCCCCACTTGGGACAAAGTTAGGAATGGGGACAACCAGGTCGGCCACCGAGTAGGTGTTGACCATTAAACGGCCCTGTTGACGAATGCGACTGGTGATTTTGAGAACTTCGTCTTGAATGGTGTAAGAAAGGTGCATTGGTTCAAGCAGTAAGTTCAAGGCACTCTTCAGCATGATGCCGTCTACATCGATTGAAACCTGCACGTCTGTTGTGATGCCTTCTTCTTCCAGTCCGGCATTATCGAGCACCACGTTGACATTCGAAATCGTCGCAATGTGCTTGATGACTTCCGACAGCGGTGAAGACTCGAAGTGTAACGAGATTTGGTTATTGAGGCTTTCTTCTATCTGAAGTTCCATCTCGGTTTTAGAACGATTTCCACCACCTGCATGATAGGCTTTTCGGCCATCAGTCAGTTTTTTCCAATCTTCTGCATCAATGAAGTCCATTGGGTGGTCAGTACCCACATTGTAAATTAAGCCTTCTTCTATGTCATTAATCGCTCCCAATCGAGATTCTCTTTTGCCCTCTTTAATTTCTTCAATTTTGGCGATTTGCCGAGCAAAATTGGATTTCCAGATCATTGTCACAGTGACCGGGTTTTCGGGATCAAGTTCTTTGGCCCGTTTGGCAATGATGCCAGCATCAGCGAAGCGTCGCTGTTTCATCAATTGATTGAATTCTTCAACCGCTTCAGCGAGTTCTTGTTCGACGCGGTATTTATGTTTTTGTTCGATTTTGATCTGTTTCTTGATTTCGGTGTTTCTTCGTTTCAAGTCAACGATCGGTTGAATTTGTTTGATCGAAGTTTCAATCGAAGAATGTGTGCGGCGTAAAGAGCCCAGCAACATGGAATTCGATTTTTCATCGAGTCCTGAGTTTTCGACGTTGGCCATGGCTTGGTCGACAATCGCCAAGGCCCGTTCGGGGTCATCTTCTCGAATACGTTCAGCCCGGAAGATGGCATTTAAAGTTTCTGTTCTTAGTCGACCAAAACGGATTGTCATTTGTTGGTCAACCAGTGAAATTTCGCTGACTGGTGCCGCTAAACCGGGAACTGTTGGTCCGGTGATTTGGGCTCCGGCAAGTTGATCGGTTGCCAGACGAATGGGTTGTTTGCCGCTTTGTGGCGCGAGGCCTCGCAGGTAATCTTGTAATTGTTGTTGTCGATACCCGTCAAGTTTTTGACCGGATTTATAGGCTTGCAAGAAGGCGTTGTAGGCTGCCTGTTGGTTGCCTTGCTTGATGTATTGCTGGCCGACAACGAATAGTTCATCAGCAGACGTGCCAGCCGGTCTAACCACGCCGACCTTTTCTAACGGCAACCCATTCGATTCATACGGGCTAGGAGCCATTGTCTGAATTTGTTGAGCTTGTGGGAAAGCATTTCTTTGCTGAGTTTGTGCCAAATTGTTTTGTGAGCTATTCGATTTTTGAATCATGCGTTCGGCATGGACGAGAACTTGTTCTGGTCGGTCTTCAAACAGGCCGTAATCGACATCGATCTTAGCGGCTTCCAATGCTTTTTGACGTGCCGCTTGGTACTCGCCGTTTCCGATATCAGCCCGAGCTTGTCGAATCATTCCAGTAGCAAGTGCTTTACGCTGTTGTCTCACTTCCAGAGAAACGGCAGGTGTCGTTTCGAATGCATTTTCAATTTGAGTTTCGGTAGGATTCGTTGACTGTACAGTCAAAGTTGGTTCCGGGACCGAAACAGGGGCGACTGATGAAGGAACCGTTGGTTCCGTTAAGTCGGCAGCTGGTGCCGGGGGAAGAGTTTGCACAAGAGTTTCTGCAGGTTGTTCAGTGTGCCGCGTAATGAAATCAGCCGGGCTTTCTTCGCCGGGGCTGAATGTCAGTTGTAAATTATCAGCCAAACGGTCAGCCGACTTGGCCAAGTACAAGGCTTCATCTTGTTTACCGCGTTTCATGGCCGTTTCAGCCCGCCGCATTAAATCGAGCACTCGCATTTTGCGGAAGGTTTGTGAATCGGATCGAGAAACTTGTGGAGCGAAACCTTGTTGCTGTTTTAAGGAGTCGAGTTCTTTCAGGAATGTTTTGGGAGAGGCTTCATTCAAATCCCAGCCGACAGGAAGAGAAGCTGCACGTTGTGCTAATTGAGTTGCACCATCTAAATCGCCGATGCCTGCCAGTTGTTTGGCTTCGGTCAGCATCTGGTTAGCCATTTGTTTGTAGCCAGAGACTGCTGGATTCGAATTTCTAGAAGGCTGCGGTTGTGTGATCCGGGGCTGTGAATTTCCTGGATACGATGTCAACGGAGCCTGTGCGATTTGATTGGTCGAAGCAGCCCGGCGAGAGTTTAACGGAATCTCTCGGGACGGTTGGCTTCTAAGTGTTTTGGAACGGTTCCGATATTTTTCTAATTGAACGCGTTGTTGTGGAGCAAGAACATCTCTCTGTGTTTGATTTTGTTGAGCGGAATTTGAAATTTGTGAGATTGAATTTGTTCGGTCAAGTCGATCGATTTCAGCCAAAACGTGGGCCGGTCGATCATCGAACAGGTTGTAATTGATATCAAAATCTTGCGCTTCCATTGCTTTGCTTCTTGCGTCTTGGAAACGTCCTTGTTTAATGTCATTTCGAGCCGACAGTAATAGATCGGCCACATGTTGTTTCTGTTCGACAGGCGAGACGGAAACCGAATTCATTGCGGGCCGCACGTTTGCGTCATTTTGTAGAGGACTACGACCCACCAATGCTGTGTCAGAGTTCATTGGCTGTTGGTTGAGCTTCACAATAAAGTCAGCCGGGCTTTCTTCGCCGGGATGAAATTGAATTTTCAAAGCTCGTGCAAATTGATCAGCAGATCGGGCTAATCGATTGGCTTCTTGCTTGTCACCCCGTCGTTGAGCAATATAGGCACGTTGCATTAAATCATCGACACGCGTTCGGAACGCATCTTGGTTGCTGTGCAATGAGCTTATCGGGCGACGTGTCTGTTGAGTGGCGGCAGCCACGGGCATCGATTCTCGGGTCAGTCGATCAATGTCATCAAGAACTAGTTCTGGTCGGTCGTCGAATAGTCCGTAAACAACGTTGAGGCCAGCGGTCTGGATGGCTAATTTACGGGCTGCTTCATACTGCCCTTGTTGTGCCAAGCTGCGTGCCTGTTGCAACTGAGCAATCGCCTGTGTTCGCTGTTGCTGATTTGCTGGGGACGCCTGTGTTGGCTGTTGCGTGGGATTGAAAGACTGGGGGCTGGTTTGTGCAATATTCGTGGCGGGTGTTTCGGCGCGTTGAATTTCATCGAGCACTAATTCCGGTCGATCATCAAACAGGCCGAACACGACATTGGCTTCATGAGCTTGCAGGGCTTTTGCTTTTGCCGCTTGTAATCGGCCAGCTTTCAAATCTTCTCGCGATTGTCGTAAGAGGTCTTGAACCCATTGTCTGTTGGTATCGGTTGTTGGGGAAGGAGATGCAACAGGTTCGAAGGAACCAATCGAAACGGGTGCACCGCGCAACCCGGGCTCAATGACTGGCATTTGCCCGTTCGAATTTTGTGCAACGTTTCTGTTGAATGTCGGTTGTGCGGGTGCACTCACAATTGTGGTCGTCCCCGTTTTTCGTTCAACATCGGCCAGAATATATGCTGGCCTTTCTTCAAACAACGTGTAAGTGACATCCAGCTTCTGCGCATTGATTGCGTAGGCTCGTGCTTCTTCAAAACGGTCTGCATCCAATGCTTCGCGTGCTTGTTGAATTAGCAGCCGAGCTTGCTCTTTGGCTGGCAATTGTTGATTGTTTTGTGCTGTGGCAGGTTGCTGCGACAATGTCTGGTTCGAGAAACTAAAGTCAGCCGAAGCCGATTGAGGCGTGCTGGAAGGCAGTGCTTCAAACGGGTTCAAACTGTTTTGGGCTGCATCAACTGGGGCAGGTGCCGGTTGATGACCTGACATCTGAGCGATGTTCGTCTTTGGTTTTGCGAATGCCAACGAGTTTTGTGCGGGCATCGACCCTGCCGAGTTGGTGCGTTGCAATCGGTCGATTGCTGCAAGCACATGTTCGGGCCGATCATCAAAGGGAGTGTACTCCACTTGAATTTGGCTCGCCTGGATGGCTTTTTCTCGGGCGGTTTTATAGCGACCATCTTTGAGGTCTCTACGAGCCGCTTCGAGGAGCTGTTTGACGTACTCCTTTTTCTGAGGCTGCAAGCGATAGCTTGTTTGATTCGCCGATTGGCCCCGGAAGACCGTTTGCGATTTGGAATGGCCCCAGCTCTGCTGAACCGGTTCAGTTCCTGCAGAGAGGTTTTGTGGTTGGTTACTTACAGTGCCGAGCCACACTCCGGATGCTACCAAAGTTGTGCAGGCAAAATATCCAATTGCTTTACCCAAGGTTGTCTCCTTCGTCAGGCTGAGAATGCCTCTGGAATTACCAGGTCGACTGTGAGTCGTCATGTTTTCTAACTCGTTCTTTGTGTTCATAGTTGTTCGAGATGTGATTACCGTCATCCGAAGGCAAGAAGTTCACGATGAATACTTCCGTCGGATCACAGCCAACTAAGTTGTCGAGAAGGGGGATGAGATAGGTTTCGAAATGTTAAACAGGGATCTGTTTTGGAGAGATGTGGGGGGAGTGATAATTGATCTGTTGGGAGGGGGTCAATACCTGTTTTTCAAAATTTCCGTATGTTTTTGTTGCTTTCGTCAGTTATCTTGAAAATCGGCAACTCCTGCCGAATCAGGGGGCTGCTTAATCGGTAATTTGTCGAAACTCAATCGTTTCAACCTTCGCTTCAGGGGCTTCGATGGCTTCTACCGATTGAACGGTATTCACTTCTTGTTCAACTTCTTGAACTTCGTTTTCGGCAGTTGCATCGAAAAATGTTTCAATCACGGCTTGTTCCATGAGTTCGTCGAATACTGTGCGAGCTGCTTCTGCCCGTTGTTCTTTAACGAGTTTCTCACGAATGTTGTTCTGTACTTTTTCAAAAGAAACCGGGCCAGCATCGCGTCGTTTGATCACCTTCACAAGCTGAACGGCGTCCGAGTCTTCCATCACTTGGCTAATTGTGCCTTCGGGTAATTCGAACAGGGCCCGTTCTATTTTTTCGTTGGCTAAACTTCCTTTGGCCGTCCAGTCCCAAGTTCCGCCTTCATCGGCGGTCGGTCCGTTCGAATGTTTTTTAGCAACCGCTGCAAAATCGGTTCCCTGCTTTAACTCGGCAATCACCTGGGTGAGAACCCGGTCAGAGCCTTGTTTACCGCCATTTTTTGCGTGAGAAAGATAAATCTGCTGCCATTTCACTCGGGCCGGTTGGTCATAGTCCTTAATGTGTGCTTCGTAGTATTTCAACAAATCGGGCCGGGTGATGGCTGTTTGGGCCTTCTCAGCACGCATGCCCAGAAATTCCATCGCCATTTGCTGGTTGGTGAAACCGGTTTTTAAGTCACCCAGCGAAGTTCCCTGTTTTTGTAGGACTTCTTCCAGGTCATGATTGGTTTCTACGCCGATCTCGGCCTTTAATTTTAGTAAATGCTGTTCAAACATTTGGTCCAAATGGGAGTTGAGCATTTTCACTTGCTCGGGCTTAAGCATTTCCTTGAGCGAACTGACCAGCAGTTGCCGTTCGATGTGCCCTTTCAAATCGCGTTTGATTAACGTTTCGCGAACTTGGTCAAATTTGTCGGGCGGAAGTTGTTGACTCGCTTGAATCAATTGAACCCCGTACCGTTCAAGAACTTCCGAAGCCAAAATCGGTGAGCCGTTCACCGTAGCCACCACACGGCATCCGAATAGGTCGTTGTGGTTGGCTTGTTTTGTTGTGTCTGCTGTCCCCTTGGTTAGTACGATTTCAGGCTGAATATCCTGCTTGGGCGGTTCTGAGACGTTACGCGACTGTACCATCCGAGGGGGCGGGTCACCCATTACGGGGTTATCCACCTTAACCGTCGGAGCCGTTTCACAGCCCAGCAAGGCAATCAAACAAATTATGATGGGAAATAGACGTTGCATTTGGAATGATGATCCGAAGAGAGGTAGGAATGGACCGGGATATTAGACTTTCTGAGAAAACGGGTCAACGCCGATTTTAGTGGTAATAAATCGGGAAGTTCGGCTTCACCGTGCGGTACACTTCGATGACATTTCTGCATGGGAAGTTGTGGCATAAAAGTAAACAGTTCAACTGGCAGCGGGGGCTGTCTTTCTACGGTAAAGGAGTTGAATCGCTTTCTGTTGCAGAATAGAATAAAGCAAGAATTTTCCGCTAGCGGCAAAGGTCACGGCATGCAAAACACTCAGAAAGTCTACACGATGCTCGGTAACGAAAATTTGTGGGAGACAGCCAAAACTTGTCACGACGTGCTGGTGCAAGAATCGATTCCTCATTCGGTGTGTGGCGGCGTTGCCGTTTGCCTACATGGTTACCAGCGAAACACGGTCGATCTTGATTTGATTATCAGATCGGAAGACTCGGTAGCTGTGAAGCAACTTTTGGAGCAAACCGGTTTGGTTTGGAATGCTGATTCAAAGGAGTTCCGAACTAAGAATGGTATCGCTGTCCAATTTCTCATCTCTGGTGAGCGTGCGGGAAGTGGGGCTGAAGTGATGCTTCCCGATCCAGCAGGCGACCAGAATGTTGAGACCATTGAAGGTTTACCTGTCATTCGTCTTTCAAAATTAATTGAAGTGAAACTTGCCTGTGGGCTAGGTAACATCCGTCGAATGCATAAAGACCTTGCGGACGTTGTTGAGCTAATTGCAATTCGTAATTTGGATGGTTCCTTCACACGGTTTCTGCACAAGTCAGTTCGTAAAACATTTCGAGAACTTGTGAAAAATGCTCGGGGAGAAAGTTAACCACGTTCAAGGCTTAACAAGCGAATGTTCTTTAGCAGCCTTCAACTCAACTGGCAGCGGGGCTCGATTCTTGCTGTGCGGGGGTTAATGCCCGTTGAAGCAATAAGACCAACTGGTCGGAAGAGACTTCCGGGTCGGGAAGTATCAAATATGCAGAACGCCGGTCAACAATGCGTAACGTGTATTCACAGAGTGCCGACAGTTCGCGAATTTGCTGCTCGTTTCGATAGCCGAACACTGCAAAACGGTCTTCCAAGTGAATATGGTCGATTTGCCATTTCTGGCAGAGTATCTGTAATTTTTTAACCTCAAGCAGCCGTGCTGTCTCTTCAGGAATTGGGCCGAAACGGTCAAGCATTTCTGAATTGAGTTCAGCTAACTCATCCAAGTCTTTAACGCTCGACAGTCGGCGGTACAATTCAATTTTATGGCGGCCCGGCGGCACGAACGAATCGGGAAGGTAAGCTGAACTTGGCACGTCGATCACCACGTGTTGATATTCGCGGATCGGTTCGCGTTTCAGTTGTCGGACGGCATTTTCTAGAAGTTGGCAGTACAGTTCGTACCCGACGGCAGAGATATGCCCACTTTGTTCGGTTCCTAATAAATTGCCAGCACCGCGAATTTCCAAGTCGCGCATCGCAATTTGGAACCCGGCCCCCAGTTCGCTGAATTCTTCAATGGCTTTTAACCGTTTAGCAGCGATTGGTGTGACGGTGCGGCCCTCTTCCAACAATAGATAACAGTAGGCCCGGTTTTTGTACCGACCGACCCGACCGCGCAGTTGGTGCAAATCGGCCAGCCCATAGTTGTCGGCTTGATGGATGAAAATAGTATTGGCGTTGGGAATGTCGAGTCCACTTTCAATGATGGTTGTGCAGACCAGCACATCGGTTTTGCCCGAAACAAAATTCACCATGCCTTCTTCCAGTTCGTGCTCTTTCATCTGACCATGACAAATTCCAATGCTGGCTTCCGGTACGATGGTTTGAATTCTGTCAGCAATCGAACGGATGTTAAATACCCGGTTATGCACGAAAAAAACCTGGCCGTTGCGGTTCAATTCACGGACAATGGCTTGCCGAATTAATTCAGTGTCAAAGCGGCACAGTCGGGTTTCAACGGCAATTCTGTCTTGCGGTGCCGTCATTAAATTCGAGATATCACGAATTCCCAACAACGACATGTGCAGCGTTCGCGGAATTGGCGTGGCCGAAAGGGTCAACACGTCAACTTCCAATCTCATGTGCATTAAAATTTCTTTGGCTGCGACGCCGAACCGTTGTTCTTCATCGATGATGATCAGCCCCAAGTCTTTAAAGCGGACGTCTTGCTGCACCAACCGATGGGTGCCAATCACTAAATCGACAGCCCCCTCTTTCATGCCTTTCAGCGTTTCCCGCTGTTCGGCCTTCGTTCTGAACCGGGACAGCATTTCGATGCTAACGGGGTACTCGGCCATTCTGTCGCTAAAGGTTCTGAAATGTTGTTCGGCGAGAACAGTCGTCGGCACCAAAACAGCCACCTGTTTCCCCGCTTCAATGGCTTTGAACGCCCCGCGAATGGCAACTTCAGTTTTACCGTAACCAACGTCGCCGCAAATCAGCCGGTCCATCGGCTGCGGTCGTTCCATGTCATCTTTGATGTCGGTAATGGCGGCCAGTTGGTCGCCGGTTTCGGTATAGGGGAAGGCCGCTTCAAATTCTTGTTGCCAAGTGCTGTCCGGCGGGCAAGCGATGCCCAGTTTTGCCGAGCGGCCTGCTTGCAGTCGCAACATCTCGGCTGCCATATCTTTGACCGACTCGGCCGCCTTTTGTTTTTTCTTCGACCAGGCCGTCCCGCCTAATTTTGAAAGCCGCGGTGCCGACTTTGCCCCGCCAACATATTTTTGAACCAAGTGGATTAACGAGACCGGTACAAACACCCGCACGCTATCGCGGAACTCTAATTGTAGATGTTCTTCGGAATGGCCGTCTTTCTCTAACAGTTCCATGCCTAAATATCGGCCGATGCCGTTTGTTAAATGGACGACCAATTCATTTTCGCGCAGTTCAAGAAAACTATCAATGGCCCGGCTTTCGACTTTACGGCGTCGTTCGCTGCGCCTCAAATTACTGCGACCGAATAATTCGGCATCACTCAGAACGGCAATTTGATCATGAACCAGCCGAAACCCTCGTGAAATAAAACCAGAGCACAGGGTAATGCGTTTGGCCAACGATTTGTCGGTTTCCTGAACCAGTTCGTTGAGCCGGCTGAGTTCTCCCTCATTCTGGCAGGCAATTAAAACCCGTTCCTCTTTTTGCAGAATGGTTGAAAGTTCTTGAATCACTTCCTGCTTCGGGCCGGTGAATCGTTCGATTGATTCAATACTGAGATGGCACGTCGTCTCCATGCTGTCGGCTGCCAACGGGGCAATTGTCACTGTCGGCAGCTTGGTGACTTCCGCCATCACGGAATCAACAGAGTACAGGCCACGTTTTTCGGACAAGCGATCTAAATAATGCTTGCCTTCATCAATCACGTCTTGCAGGCCGATTAGTGCAACCCAACTTTCTGCGGGAAGCGAATCGAGAAAACATTCGCCTGAGAACTGCTGAACTCGTTCCGACTTTTTACCGGTCGCTGAGACAATGTTTCCTGTGGGAGAAACCAGTGCCAAGATCACATCGCTAAGCTCTTCAACCTTGCGCTGTGTTTCGACATCGAACGTGCGGATCGATTCTATTTCATCGCCGAATAGTTCTATCCGGTACGGGTCGAGTGCATCGGGTGGATAGATATCGAGAATGCCGCCATGCAGGCTGAATTCGCCGGGCAATTCGATGGCGGTTACCCGATCAAATCCGCGGTTTATTAGTCTGCGAATGAACTCTTCAGTGTCGAGTTCATCACCGACTTTTAAACTCTGTGATCCTGCTTGGCGTTCTTCAGCAGACGGAACAGGTTGCAGCAAAGCAGGCAGACTGGTCACCACGACCGTTGGGGCATCTTCTTCATGCAAGGCTCTAAGAATTCGCAACCGTCCGCCGAACACAGCATCGGCCACCGTGTGTTCGTCGGGTAATGTTTCCCAGGCAGGAAAAATTAATGGCACATCATCCACAAACCCCGCCAAGTCGGCCGCGTATTCATCAACGTCACGTATTCGTGGTAGAACAACCAGCAATGTCCCGGCACAACTGCCCGAAAGTGCCGCCGCCGACAGCGCGCAGGACGAACCCCATGCTCCGTCAACCGCAGCCGCCTGGCCTGCTTTCAGCGAGTTGGCTACGTTTGCGAAGTTACTGGACTGGTTTAACAAAGAAACCAAGTCCGACAGTTGCGAAATTTTTGGCCGGGCCTTGGTGGGCATGACACCCGGATTTTATCCCGCCCGACCATAGATCGGAAATGCAGAACCGGCAGATTATTAGAAAACGCAGATTTTTAGAAAACTAAGTGAATAACTTTCGATTCTTCGATTTTCTCAGAGAGACAATTTCCCACAACGCCTGCATCGATACGCTACAATAAACCGCGAAAGCAACAAATTAACATTCGGCCTTCCCAATCGGTTTTTCTAATCTATGTCCAAAGTTCTTCGTTTCTTCAAAGCATGCTTATTAGTAATCTGGAAAGTTTTCCGGGTGGTCGGCGGCATGTGCTATGTGGGCTGCCAAAAGTTTCATGGATACTATTCCGAGAAACTCGCCGAATCGAGGGCGGACGATGGCGAAAGTCGGATGAGCCTGGCTGCCAAAATTGTTTCCGTCGTTCATGCTTTGCTTTTAACTGTTTGGAAAGCCATTCAGTCGGTCGCTCTTGCTGCGTGGGAAGAATTTCAAGAGGCGTTCCAATATTACTGGTCGAACCGAAAATCATTTCAATCTTACATGGTCGATTACGACCCAAACTTTCGGACACCCGATGTCCGTCGGCGTGAAATTGTTTTAACGCCCGAAACCATAACTGCCAACGCACGAAAAACAGAAGCCGGTTGGACGGTTGATCTTCCCGATTGCTGTGTCGTCTGTGCCGACGACGTCGAAGGCATTTGGCATCAAGAAGTGAGGCCCGTCGAGAACTTCGGCGTCGCGTTTTGGTCGCCGGTCATCGCAGCAGGCATCGGCCTAGTACTTTTTGTGTTCTATTGGAGTACCTGGTTGCTGGTTCTCACGCTGTTGGCCGGTTTTTTGTTCGGCTACCGCTTCCGTAAATTCATGCCCGTCGAATTACGTTTCCGCCGGTGTTCCAAACACATTGATAAAACAAACCTGCCCATCGTGCGAAAGTTTGGCGACCAATTAATTGTACGCGTTGGAAAGTCGTCGATCCGCGAAGAGTTCTTTTTCGGGAAACCCGCCTATGCCGACTACAACCCACCGGTAGCTGCAGACGCAGAAGACGATCTCCCAATTCCAACCTCCATTCCGCTGGTCGAAGAAGATTCAGAACATCAAGTCGAGTTTGATGACCGACCGCTGTTATCTCCCTCAACATCAACCGAAAGCAATTTCGGCACGGACAATGAGCACCCCGATTCACTCTTCCGACGAACAGAACCTGCCAAGCCGTTAAGAAAAACATTGGATCAAACGTTTCCAACCGATGGACCGCATACCATCGAACGTCCGTTGGATGACGTTCAGCTTCCCGCAGAAACCGCGGTAGGTTTGCAACCAGTTTCCTGGTCCGACATTTTGAAATCGACCTATGATTTCGAGAACGTCATTTCCGAAGCCATCATTTTGGCACTTTACTGGCTAGGTTGGGCCGCCGTCGCCGGGCTGTGTTACTTGGCCTACCCGTTACGCGAGCACGTGCTGAACGCCGACCAAACCATGATTGTCATCGGCTGCGTCGCCTGTTTCTCGCTGAGTTTTCTGCTGGCCATGCTGCTTGGCTGTTTGAAGACATACATTTTCTTAATCGCAATCGGCAGTCTGTTGATTGCCTTTCAAGAACAAATCACGCCGTTGTTGGGCCTGCGGATGACATTTCCCGATGAAGTCACCAGCTTCCTCAATTCCGAAAACGCACTACATTACGAGATGATTGGCCTCAGTTGTCTGCCGCTGTTGGTGCTGGCAATTTACAGCGTGTTGCGATTTTTGTCGCTCGTTTTAGGAAGGTACATCAGGCTCTGCGATGCCGCCGCGCGCGGCAGCCTGCAAGCCGGCACCGACCGAGGCGGACTGATTGATTTATTCGCGGTCCTCAAAATTTTAATCGCCACACTGTTCCCCATTGGCCTTGTTGCCGCAGTCGCAGCCAGCGGCGTCTATCTCGAAGAATGGCAACGGGCCGATGTAGAACCTTTCATTCAACCCACTGCAATTGTAATAGTCGTGTGGCTGGCGTTCATTCTACCGATGGCGTTTTCTGTGCTGGCAATCACGGAATCAGCGAATCCATTTAAAATCGTGCGCTGGATAGGAAAAAGTTTCACCGATTACCTCGGCAGCCTGCTGCTATTGGCCGTCTTCCTTACCCTCGCTGCCGGTGCCGTTTGGGGCGTCCATTACGTCGCCCACCGCTACTCGCCCAACTGGGCCCTGGTCGATGCAATTATCTTCGGTCTGTGCCTGTCGCAGTACGTCGCCGTGGTCGCGATGAACATGCTCGGCCTAATCGCCCGCCGGAATGAACCTCGGTTGAAGTGGAACTAAGTTTTCCTGACATTTCAGTGGGTAGCACAGGTTGCTCGCCAACCTGTGTGCCGCAGGCACCGGAGGCTGCGTTTCAATCCAAGATCATCACAAAAGTCTGAGCCCTCCTGTCGACTTCGTCGACCTAGATTGCAAGCAATCTAGGCTACCCGTTGGGTTCACCTGTGATTGTGAATCACGATGCTTGAATTTGAACATATCTCACCTCTTACCTTATCGATTGGTATACCCGTTGAAACTTGTTGAAAAAAGCTGTTAATCCAATGCACCTTCCGCGGTTATCTGCTTGGAAGCGTGCTTTTGGAGAAACTTCGACAGGCCCATGCTGCCCCAATTGAATCTGATGAACAGAATCCCTGAAACTCACGTCATATGCGGAGAATTCCGATGAACCACATTGACTCCTTGGCAGTTGTACTTCTTGTATCTGCGTGTGTCGCTTCTGGTTGCGGTTCGCAGGAAAGTGAGGTGCATGTGTACGAGGTCGTCAATGAGTACCGTGGAACGTTTGTAATTGTTGAAGACAAAGTCAATGGATTGGACGTTGTTCCAGTTGCAGGCGAATTGACCTATGCTATCCCAGAGACAGGAATATTACGTGTAAAGGACATGCACTACATCCACTACTGGCATAGTGCCGTGGCTCGGTATGCCAATGGTTTATCGATTCCGGACGGCAATATGAGTTCACCAGATACGGTGAGTTTTCATTCAATTTCATATGTTGATGGGAAGTATCATTGGTTTGCCATTGGCACTCAAGCAGACGTTGACGAGAGTCTTGGTTCTGAGAGGATTACCAAGATGCTCGAAGCCAAGTAGGGTGTGCTGGTCCATCGAAATTGATGTGGCCGGATGCGCATGCATTTTTCAGCGTCGGGTACAAACGACTGATCTTTGACAACTTGGTGAGTAAAAACGAGTTAGCTCGGAATTTGCTTGCCAAAATGGCAGAAACACGTTGTTCTCGCTTCGGTAGAAAGATTGCCAGTCGTCTCAAACCGTGGTACGCTGGTGACGTTCAACGAAATGTAAACAGTAGTTAGATAGCCAATGACATCCAAAAATGAAATCGATTGAATTTTCATATGAATTATCGCCAGAGATCGCAAGGTTGGCGGCTCGGTGTTTCATTCAACGGCGTCACGGCGTGTCACTAGCTGTATTTGGTGTGGTCGGAATTGCTTGCCTCGTCGCCGCAGTGATGGGGTTTCGTCAATGGTATGTGATTGTGGGAATCGTCATTCCATGCGTCAGCTTCCTCTCCTGGATCGGCTACTACTTTCGTTCCGACGACGCCGTTAAGTCAATGAAAAACCCGGCGGTGACTGTTCGGCTTAAGAACGATTCTATTGAATTTGAGACTTCAGAGCAAAATTCTCAATATCAGTGGAGCCGTATTAAAGAGGTATGGAAGTTTCGCGATGTCTGGCTATTCTTCACACACAGCCAGCACACATTCATATTGATTCCTGCTGAGGTGTTGAGCGACGATTCAAAGGCCTTCATCGAAAAACAAGTCAATGAAAACGGCGGAGAGATCAGCTTACTTACCCCCTCGGGGAGATCGAACTCGCAAGGAGGTTCTTGTTCTATGATGAAAATTGGTTGTGCGACCGCTGTGGTCGGTGTACTGCTTATTGGCGGTAGCTTTGCACTGTTTGGACTGTCGATCATGCACGCTGTCGAAGCACGGCAGGTCGCATCTGTGCCCATTTCAATTGGCGAAGAGGTAACGACGGATTTGATCAATGTTGACACTTCCAAACTTTGTCAGATGACACTCCTAGTTGATGTCCGCACGGAGTCAGTACAGGAAGATGACTTTCCCGGTCCCCCGGACATGGAACCGGAATTCGAGGCTC